>JAEEGL010128138.1_pt1 | contig 40119 bp, 34 predicted proteins | sample 9134231 | NCBI WGS metagenome assembly JAEEGL01 (sample SAMN16246548, study PRJNA631951) | gut metagenome | biome: gut microbiome; feature: rumen; material: fiber-attached | host: Bos | place: Iran: Karaj | collected 2018-10
TCTGAGATTTATTGTTGATAGGGAAAGATTTATGTCCAAAATTTGAAATTTGTGTTTTTTCAATGAATAGGGGAATTTATCCCTACAATCTATTTATCATAATGTTGATTATATCAATTTTATCATATCATTATTTATATATTCAAAAAGTACGATTTTTGGAATCAAATCGATGTTATATTATGAAAATGCTGTAATTTTGCAGTAACAAAGATGCTCTGATATAAAAGAATTGAAAAATGAATATAAAAAATATCTTATTCACATTATTATTATTTAAAAAGGCGATTGTATTCGGGCAAATTGGAGATTTACCAAGAACGACTCCTGAGTCTATGGGAATACCTTCAGATTGTATCATCCAGTATTTTGACTCTTTGATGCGCTTTCCTAACACGGAGATTCACAGTGTTGTCATCATGCGTCACGGTCGTGTTGTAGCAGAATTACATCCCAAACCATTTCTTCCACAATATGGCCACACGTTATTCTCATGTTCCAAAACATTCACAGCCGTGGCCATAGGACTTGCCATCCAAGACCGTATTTTGAAACTTGAAGACAGAGTTGTTTCATTTTTTCCAGAATATCTTCCTTTTCCATTATCCGCTCAATTGCAACGTATCACGATCGAAGACCTGCTTACCATGCGTTCTGGCTTTGTTGTTGACACAAAAATGCGTACCATTAGTAAACAATGGATTAAAGATTATCTTGCGCATCCCATGAATGCCGAACCTGGAACCCGTTTCGCATATGATTCAATCGACACCTATCTTTTGTCTGCTATTCTGCAACGGGTCACTGGAAAAACATTGCTTCAGTATCTTAAAGACCGTATTTTCAGGCCTTTACATATCAATGAGGTAAAATGGGAATATAGTCCTGAAGGAATAACGACTGGAGGTTGGGGATTGTATCTCCAACCCGAATCGATGGCCAAATTCGGTCAGTTGCTGCTTCAGAAAGGCAAATGGAAAGGCCGTCAACTGATTCCTGCCAATTGGGTAGAACAAATGATGGAAAAACATGTATCCAACAAACAAGGTGATGATTATTGCTATCAAATGTGGCGTTGTGGCAATCATGATGCTGCTCGAGCTGATGGAGCCTATGGCCAATATATCTATGTCATGCCAGCCAATGATATGGTTATCGTTGTGACCCAATGCATGATTTCGGGTAACGCCAAACAGCATGATATGATATGGTCGATGATTATTCCCAACATCAAGAATCAAATGTTGGAAGAGAACCATGATGTGAAGAAATTAAGGAAATTCGAGTCATCATGCACACACCCCATACCTGAGGGACGTAAAAATCACCATCAATTGGACTCAATCATGGAACGAACTATTTCGCTCTCTAATAACCCTTTAGAATGGAACTCAATTAAATTCTACAAGGACGAACAGGACCGTCTTCATCTTGTCATTACTGACAGCAAAAGAAGAAATGGTGATGTTGTGTTGGGCTTTAAAGAATGGGCGACCTCCCCTATCGGTTTTTATCCCCCTTATGTGAGAACAGCCACACAAAACCGCTTCTCTTCATTTTATCCCCCTTTTTTAGTGGGCGCTGCATACGCATGGGATAACGAAACTCTCAAAGTGAAAATACATTTTGTCGACTGGTTGTCATCGGTGGAGCTCAATTTCCGTTTTGTTGAAAACACTGTTCTTCTTACTGCTCATGAGAACTATCAGGCCAAACCTATTACAATCGGTGCCTCTCTGAAATAGTCTCCAACCCTATTTCTTCACTTATTTCAATGTCATTTATTTTGTAACGAATCTTATCAAACTAACAAATTATATGAGAAAAACACTTACGATTTTATCCGCATTTCTGCTCACTCTTTGTTCATGGGCAGCACCCATATCTATCGAGACCAGAAACATCACTCTTATCATTGATGTAGAGAACGGGCAACAACCTTGTTATCAGTATTTTGGCAGACGCCTGCAGGCCAATGAAAAGAACAACATCCAGTTGCCTCGTGACGGACGAATGAACATCTATCCAGCACACGGCTTGAATAATCCTGCAGAGTCGGCTTTCGCCATGCGTCATTTTGACGGCAACCTGTCAACAGCTCTACAGGCAGTTGGATATGACCAAAAGTCAGAGGGCAATGCCACAGTCACTACTATCCATTTAAAAGACCCAGTCTACCCCATCACTGTGGATGTGAACTACCGGGCATATAATGATGTGGATATGATAGAAACCTGGACAGAAATCAAGAATGGAGAGAAATCAACTGTTACTCTGACACAATTTGCCTCTGCGTGTCTTCCTATCCGTAGAGGAAATGTGTGGCTCAGTCATTTCCATGGTTCATGGGGCAACGAGGCCAATTTGGTTGAGGAGCCTCTTTTACCAGGTCAGAGGATTATTAAGAACAAGGACGGTGTCCGTAATTCCCATACCGACCATGCTGAGGTGATGTTCTCACTTGATGGTAAAGGCAATGAGAATTACGGTGATGTAATAGGCGCCGCATTATGTTATAGTGGCAATTACCGGTTGAAAATAGAAACAGACGACACAGAATACCATTATTTCTTTGCCGGCATCAACGAAGACAACTCCGAATACCATCTAAAGAAAGGAGAAACATTCCAGACCCCCGTGCTTGCATTCACCTATAGCACAGAAGGTCTTAGTGGTGCCAGCCGCAGTTTCCATAAGTGGGGGCGTAAGTATAAGTTGATGCATGGCGACAAGGAGCGTAAGATATTGCTCAATAGTTGGGAAGGCGTATATTTTGACATCAATCAAAAAGGAATGGACCAAATGATGGCCGACATAGCAAGTATGGGCGGCGAGTTGTTTGTCATGGATGATGGCTGGTTCGGTGATAAATATCCCAGAAAGACCGACAACTCATCCTTGGGCGACTGGGTTGTCGACAAAAACAAGTTGCCCGACGGTATTGACGGGCTCCTACGTGATGCCCGTAAAAACGGAGTGAAATTTGGTATATGGATTGAGCCGGAGATGACCAATACAGTGAGTGAATTGTATGAAAAGCATCCCGACTGGGTGGTAAAAGCTCCCAATCGAGATGCCATTTTAGGTCGCGGAGGAACACAGCTTGTGCTTGATCTTGGCAATCCAAAAGTTCAGGATTATGTCTTTAAGATTGTTGACGATCTTCTCACCAGTTATCCGGAAATTGACTATATCAAATGGGATGCCAACATGGCTATCATGAACCATGGCAGCCAATATCTACCTCCTGCCGACCAGAGTCATATTTATATTGCCTATCATAAAGGTTTTGAATCGGTTTGCAATCGTATAAGGGCCAAATTTCCTGATATCACCATCCAAGCCTGTGCCAGTGGCGGCGGTCGGGCCAACTGGGGTGTGTTGCCTTGGTTCGACGAATTTTGGGTGAGTGACAACACCGATGCTCTGCAGCGCATTTATATGCAGTGGGGCACTAGCTATTTCTTCCCTGCCATAGCCATGGCCTGCCATATCAGTGCCGTTCCCAACCATACAGTTTACCGTACAACAGCTCTCAAATATCGTATTGATGTGGCCATGAGCGGTCGCCTTGGTATGGAAATCCAACCCAAGAACATGACAGATGAAGAAAAGACTCTTTGCAAGAAAGCCATCTCCGAGTACAAAGAGATACGCCCCATTGTACAATTCGGCGACCTATACCGTCTTGTTTCTCCTTATGACAGAAAAGGCCTCGCCTCACTGATGTATGTGACAGAGAAAAAGGACAAAGCTGTTTTTTATTGGTGGAAAACAGAATCATTCCAGAACGAGCATTTGCCAAGGGTCAAGATGGCCGGTCTGAATCCCAATAAGATGTACACCGTCCGTGAGTTAAACCGTGTTGACCTTCATCCGCTCGATTGTGAAGGAAAGAGTTACAGCGGAGCCTATTTGATGAGTCATGGATTGGAGATGCCATACCGTAATGATGTTGACTGGAACAAGAAAAACGATTGGTCGAGCAGAGTGTTGCTTCTTGAGTAACACTGTCATAATTTAAGGCACCATTTGGGGACCTCACAGTGCGACGAGCCATGAGGTCCCTATTTTTTCAATTAATTGTTTACTAATGTTAACATCGATTTAATGTTATAGAAAAAAAGGTAAATTCAAACAATTCATTAAAAAAAAGAGTAACTTTGCAAGGATAAAAACAAATAAAAAAATCCGACAATGCAACGTCTTTCTTTTTGGGTTCTTTCTTTATTATATGTGTCATCCCTTTGGGCATCTCCTGTCAGTTTGGAGAAAGCCATGATAATTGCCAAGGATTATTTAAAAGGGAGTGAAACTATCCAACTTCAGGTCGCAAACATGAATGTGGCACATCGTTCGATGGGCATTCAATCACCAGAAGAGAAAGACATATACGTTTTCAACATCAACAGCTCAGACGGGTTTATCATAGTTTCCGGTGATGATGCCACGGTACCTGTTCTTGGTTATTGTGACCATGGTCATTTTGACTATGATACAGCCCCCTCCAATCTGCGCTGGTGGTTGGATTTCTATATGGAAAGTATTCAGCAAATCAGGGTCCACGACACCCAGAACGAATCGTACGCCGTTTCCTCTAACAGACCCACCGACGTGATCCAACCTCTGATAATGACAAAATGGGACCAATCCTATCCATACAACATTCAATGTCCCGTTTACCAAGGTCAACATTGTCCTACGGGTTGTTTGGCAACAGCATTGGCACAGGTGATGTATTACCACAAACACCCACAAGACTCTTGCAAATCGATACCCGGCTACCATGTGGAATCAATCAACCAGAATTTGTCTGCCCTTCCCTCCGTTACTTTCGACTGGGACAGCATGAAGCATCGTTATGGTAACAACGATTCGGAAAAGAGTCGCAATGCTGTTGCCCAATTGATGCGCTATTGCGGACAGTTAGTAAAGATGGAATATACACCAAGCAGTTCTGGAGCTGTTCCCTATATGTTGCCCCAAGAATTGCCCAATTCCTTCCACTATGCCAATACTATTCACCATTTATATCGTGTACACTACAGTATTGGACAATGGGATGAAATACTTCTAAGTGAATTGAAGAATTTACGCCCTGTTCTGTATTTTGGGTATACCTCTGAAAATGAGGGCCATGCGTTTGTTTGCGATGGCTACGACGGCAATGGAATGTATCACATCAATTGGGGATGGAGCGGTTCCGCTGATGGTTACTACCGCATTTCTGTACTTGATGCCAACGAGTCCGGCATAGGCGGCAGCACCACATCCTCCCGTTTTAGTGTCGATCAAAGTATTTTGATGGGTGTTCATCCAATAGGGGAAGATGATTATGTTCCCATTTCACCCACTGTTACTATAACTACAAAACCATCACTTGTTAGTGGAGGCATTTATTCTCGTGACGATATTACAGAAACCTTCAAGGATGTGAAGATAGGCACAATTCTATCAATGTCAAATGAAAGCAGTGGATGGTGGGGAGCAAACAAGAGTGTGGGTTATGGTCTATATGACGAAGACGGACAACTTGTCAATACAATAGCGCAAACCACGCTCAATTTCTGGAATAACTATGAGACCAAGTATATTGCTCATATCAAAAATTTAGGAAATGGCATAGAGAATGGTCATTATATCATAAAGCCAATTGTTTATGAATCCGAATGCTGGCAACCAGTTTTCAATTCGGACAAGTATCACATCAATGTGGAAATCAACGGCTTGCACATGACTTTGACAACTGTGCCCCAAGCCCGTTTTGAGGTTTCGTCTGTTAAAAAAATCGGGAAGAACGTTGTTCTCTCTTTAGAAAATCCTGATGAAGAATTCAATGGCATGATACTTTTGCTGAAGATGAACAATCAGGGAGAATATGTTGATATAGCTTATGAGAATATGTCGTTAGAAGCAGAAAGCAAGCGTGAAATATCGATTTATTTAGGTAATAATTCCCTCAATCTTGAAAATGATGTATTTGCTTTCTCAGTCGATCCTATCACTTTAGAACCATTTTACACCAATGTGTACAGCAAAAACAGTCAAGTTGGCTGTGAAATGAAAGTACTCAATATGAATGAGTCGAATAACACGGTATATGGTGACAGAGTGCTTTGCCAAATTGAACTTTTTAACACAGGACAGGGAAAATATCACCATTTTCTTCATATGACTCTTGTCGATGAAAATGATGTTGAGCGTGCCGGTGGTTTTAGACAGATAATGGACCTCACGGCCGATGGGTCAACAATGCTTAATGTTGAACTCCCTGTTAGCAGTTTTGACGTTCCTCTCAAGGTGAAAATAGGCACATATGACAGCGACGGCAACAAGACAGATTCTTATTCCGATGTATTCAACGTGGCTAAGGGAGCCTATTACTGGACTGCCGACGGTTCTGTCCTGACACAGGAAGCCAGCAGCAACTTCAATGTTCCGGAAGAAGCATTGGCCATCAGTCTGCGCAATGCCTATACGAGCAACGTAAAGGCAAACAGCAACCCCAATACCATTTATCTACTTGACAAAACGGTACCAAAAGGTCTGAAAGGCAAGAATATTGTGAATTATGAGAACAAGAGCGGTTCGCTTAGCTTGACTGACGGATACAGTTATCTTATACCTTGTACCATCAACATTACAGGCAATGTGACTTATCATCGCACATTTGCCGCCGATGAGGTGAACAGATGGACTTCTATCTGTCTGCCTTTCAGTCCAACTGATATTTCAGCATCCGGTCAATCCCTCAGCCGTTTCATGAACAGTGATGAGGAAGGAAAAGACGTTTGGTTGATGGAATGGACCAAAATAGAGGACGACAAGGCCTATTTTGATTATGCCTGTGATTTCAATGCAAACACACCCTATCTCATTTCCGTCAATGCGTCTTATCAGGACATTCCCCTGCAGTTTACTGCAAATAAAGTGAATTTAGCCCCTAACGCATATGTTGATGCGACTGTGCAGCATGGCAACTATTATTTCCAAGGATTCAACTCTTCCGACAATTATACCGGACTTTACTCTCTGCGTGACAATTGTTTTGTGTTGAATACAGACATGTCGCTTTGTGAGCCTTTCAGAGCTTCTTTCATCAATTTCTTCAGCGATGCCCTTCCAATTATATATATCCAAGCCATAGACATCACTGATGGAATAACCTCTCACAATACAGAGACATCCGTCTCACAAGATGCAATTTTCAATATTGCCGGTCAAAGAATGCCGTCCAACGATATAAAGAAATTGCCAAAGGGAATGTATATTATAAACGGCAAGAAGTATGTAAAGAGATAACAATTCTCCTTCCACCATGTCAAGATACTGCCCAAATATCATAACCGCATTGATGCTATGCACCGCTATACAGATGCTTTGCAGTTGCCGTGACTCGGTGAGATATCTTGTCGACAAATACGGTGCTCCTTCTCAGGAACGTCCTCCAGTATATCATGCTGTGGAAGGATTTGCCCCAGGCAAGAATAAGAACAGAGGTATTGAAAACCACGACCGCTATTATTATTATATCAGTCCCGACCCACAGGAAATGATGTCCGGATATCAATCTACTTATAACAACGATTATTCAACCGAATTTGAACCGTTCGACGAAAAACGTTATTGGGAGGAGAACCACCTCGAATTCCCGGAAGTGAATGATGCCGAGTATTATCAAAACCTGGAAAATGGAGAATAATTAAAGATGAATTGTCCTCATTGTCAAAAACCTATAGATACGGATTCGGCATTCTGCAAATATTGTGGACAGCCCGTTCAACAAAAGTCCCCTTCTCCTTCCGGTCCATCCGGAATCGGTTGGAAAAGTGGACTTGTCGCCTTTATCATCCTTCTCATTGTGTTTCTTTTGTTCCTATTATTTATGAAACCCGCTACAGCATGAAACATCTCATCACACTGTTGACCATATTATCCTTGACCATGAATATCCAGGCACAAACAACAAAGGAAAACACATCACAAGGTCAAAGACTTAAAGTAGGTTTGGTTTTTGGTGGTGGTGGCGCCAAGGGAGCCGCCGAAGTTGGAGCATTAAAGATTATTGAAGAAAGCGGTATACCCATAGACTATATATCAGGCACAAGTATCGGCTCAATAGTTGGAGGTCTGTATGCTTGTGGATACAGGTCTGACAGTTTGGATAGTCTTTTCCGTAATCAGAATTGGCTCAACCTTTTCAGTAATCGCAAAGAGGCATTCAAAGACCGTGTAATTGAAGAAGACGATGAAGGAACCACCTATATTTTCGGTTTTCCTGTCCACCACAAGAAAAAGAAGGAAAACAGCAACACAGGTATTGGCGTACTCTCTGCCAATGCTGTGACCCACATGCTCGACAGCCTGACCGAGCGTTGGAATGGCATAGAGAGTTTTGACAAACTTCCCATCCCTTTCAAATGTGTTGCTGTAGACCTGTTCAGCCAAGAGGAAGTGTGGCTCGACAGTTGTGAATTGGAATTGGCCATGCGTGCGAGCATGGCCATACCAGGAGTGTTCAGACCTGTCAAATATAAAGAGCGCACACTGGTTGACGGTGGTATGCTGAACAATCTGCCTGTCGATGTTGTAAAAGCGATGGGGGCCGATGTCGTTATAGCCATTGACCTGACCCAAGACAAGCATGAGGAACGTGACTTCTCACTGAAAGACATACTCGGTATAGGTGGCATTGCCGACTGGCTATTATCCCGTCCCGATTGGAAAAAATACAACGACAATGTAGAATTGGCCGATGTGGTTATCTCCCCTGCCCTTTTTGATTTTTCTGCCGCCAGTTTTTCACTGGAACAAGTTGAGCAGATGATGGTACGCGGTAAAGAGGCGGCAATGGAAAAATGGGACGAACTGTTGCAATTGAAGAAAAAAATCTATCACCAGCAGTAATCTCCCAACATCCAGATTGAGCTAAAGTGTTCTTCTTACTTCCTCCACCCCATCAAATCCTTTGATGCGTTCCATTATGGTGATCAATTCTTGGTGGGAATGTACTCCAAAAGAGATAGTGCTGTTTACAATGCAGTCGGATGCAGTAGTATTGATGGCATTCATCGACAGATGCATCTCATTTGTGATGCAATCGATGATATCCCACAGCAGGTGAAAACGATCGATAGCAAGGATGTGTATGCTGACAGGATACAGTATTTCCTTAACCGCATTATAATTCACAGAAACGATGGAATCGCCCTTCTTTGAAGATTGTCTGATGGCCTGAGGGCAGTTGCGTTTGTGCACTGTCACGGAACCATCGTTTTCCTTGAATCCGATTACTTCTTCCCCCGGTATAGGTTTGCATATAGAACAGTAATGATATCCCCCAGATTTAAGTTGTTTTGCCATGTATGTCTTCAATGCCCGTTTTGCCTTATAGCTCAGCACCCTGTCAATCCAGTCGCGCTGGGGATAGACATTCTCATTTGTGACAATCTCAACCAGGTCGCCTCTATGCAGTTCAGTTTTGACCGAACAAAGCAGTCCATTAATACGTGCGAAGTGCGCATGAAGGCCTATGTCAGTATGAATCTCAAAGGCAAAGTCGAGTGCTGTGGCCTTTTTGGGCAAGTTAATAGAATCCCCCATGGGTGTGAACACAATGATATCGTCATTGTAGAATGTGGACACCACATCCTCGATATAGTTGCCTTCTTTCTGATGAGACTCCATGTCATTCAGAGAAGACAGAAACTTGGCAATCCATCGCTGGATATTGTCCTCAACTGTTTCGTCTATTACGCCTAATTGTGAAGCCATTACCATTCGTTCACTGCTGATGTGCAACTCTTCCCAACTACCGAAATCCGACAAGAGCCGGACATGGAATGACTGATAGCCATTCTCTTTAGGCGAGTCGATATAATTGATAATGCCGGATGGCTTTTCGCGGAACACATTTGTGAGTCTGGCATATATTTCCAATGCCTTTTTCTTCTCTTGTTCCAATATTGACGCAGAGTCTCTGTCCTCATTCTCACAAGAGAACACCACTTGTATAATATGCCGATATGGGATATGATTAAAGTCGGAGTTGTTCTTGTTCATTTTGCGCCAAAGGCTGTATGGCTCTCTGAATTGAGCCTCTACCCTTACTTCTATGCCGAAAGCGTCCAAAACCTCCTTTATCCTTTCAATGAAGGTTTTCAAATTATCCTGAAGTGCGACTTTGTCTTTTTGTATTTGCTCACATAAGAATTCATACTCATGAGGACAACGGTACCGGAAGCTTAAATTCTCCAATTCTATTTTCACATTGTATAGTCCCAGTCTGTTGGCCAGTGGAGCGTAGAAGAAGTCGGTCTCACCGGCGATTTTCATCTGTTTGTGAGGCGGCATGCTGCTTAGAGTACGCATATTGTGCAAGCGGTCGGCCAATTTGACCAAGAGCGCGCGGATATCGCCCTTTATGCTGCCCAGAAGCTGTTTGTAGTTGTCTTCCTGTTTAGACATCTCATATTTGTCTTTGGTCTGTTTCGTAAGTGCTTTTACAAGAGATGCCACCTCCTTTCCAAATTCTTTGTTTATGTCTTCGAGTGTGTAGGGAGTATCCTCCACCACATCATGCAGAAAAGCCGCACACACAGCATTGGTTCCCATGTGCAATTCCACAGCTACAATACATGCCACAGCTATAGGGTGAATGATATAAGGTTCTCCTGATTTGCGGAATTGATTGGCATGGGCATCACGGGCCAGTTCGTAAGCTTTTTTAATCTTATTCATTTCTATCGCATTGACCCTTTTTTCCATTGTGTCGAATACCTTTTGCACTCTTTCCTGAATAATCTTTTCATAATCCTTTTTCATAACATTGCATTTTTAATGGTGTTAGACAAATCTACAGTTTTTAGTGTTTATTTTAATAGGTATTTGCAAAAAAAATGAATAAAAATATACTAGATGGCCACAAAAACAACTAATAGCTGTTTTTATGCTTTGTTTTTCTTGTATAGGTCTTCTTCGATTTATGAATGACGTCTTTGGCATGAAATCCCGGTCCGAGAAGTTCCATTTCTGCTTCACGTCCTCCCCTTCTCATGGCCTTAATCGCATCCAGATTAATTGTTGGTTTTTTTCTTTTTCTCTTCATATTTTGTAATAATCATAAGAAAACCACAATTGCAAATATAATAAAAAACTCTTAAAAAGCCCAAAGAAATAATGAATAATAAGGGGAAACACCGTAAGAAAAGACAAATCAAATGATAATGTCTTAAAAAAAGACAAAACAAATGGAACACAACAAGTGTTGAGGACAATAACAGCGATAAATCGTCATTAAATAGGAAAATATTTTTGTTAAGATATGAGAAGATTTATCTTTTTTGTTATGGCGGCCATAGGTTTGCCATTATCCATTATGGCCCAATATCCTCAGTTGACGGATGAGGCGAAGAAAAAAATCGATGATTTGGAGAAGCAGTGGAAAGCCCATTCCGATTCAGCATGGGCCGTTGCGGAGCCCATAGTGATGAAGGAGTCAAAAGAAGGTCGTCCCTATGTACCTTGGGCATCAAGGCCTTATGACCTGCCTCAGGCTAAGATACCGGCATTTCCTGGTGCGGAAGGCGGTGGAATGTTTTCGTTAGGCGGTCGTGGAGGTAAAGTCCTTACGGTGACCAATCTGAATGATGATGGCCCCGGCAGTTTCCGTTGGGCTTGTGAGCAAGGTGGAGCCCGTATTGTCGTTTTCAATGTATCGGGAATCATTTGGCTTAAGTCACCCATTTATGTCCGTGCCCCATATATTACTATTGCCGGACAGACAGCCCCTGGCGATGGTGTCTGCATTGCCGGCGAGTCGTTCCAGGTAGACACTCACGATGTGATTGTCAGACACATGCGTTTCCGTAGAGGACAGACCAGTGTGTGGCACAGGGAAGACTCTTTTGGCGGCAATCCGGTTGGCAATATCATGATAGACCACTGTTCCTGTGAGTGGGGTCTGGATGAAAACATCTCTTTCTACCGCCACATGTTCGATCCAGGTGCGGGATATGACCGCGTGAAGATGCCGACAGTCAATGTCACCATACAAAACACCATTTCGGCCAAGGCCCTTGACACATGGAATCATGCCTTTGGCAGCACTCTTGGTGGTGAGAATTGCGCGTTCATCCGTAACCTTTGGGCAGACAATTCCGGACGTAATCCCAGTGTGGGATGGAACGGTATCTTCAATTTTGTCAACAACGTGGTCTTCAACTGGGTACACCGTTCCTGCGACGGAGGTGATTATTCTGCCCAGTACAATATGATCAATAATTATTATAAGCCAGGTCCACTTACGCCGAAAGATTCACCTATTGGATACCGTATTCTGAAACCCGAGTCAGGACGCAGCAAACTCAACTATAAACAGTATGGCCGTGTGTATGCTGCCGGTAACATTATGGAAGGCAACGAGCGTGTGACCCGCAACAATTGGGATGGAGGCATCCAGATTGAGGACCAAGCCGATACTGAGGGTTATACCGATGCCATGCGGTCGGATGAGCCATTTGCCATGCCTTTTATTTCTATCATGTCGGCAAGGAATGCCTACAATTTCGTTCTCGACAATGCCGGTGCCATGATTCCGTGCCGCGACATTGTAGACCAGAGAGTGATCGAGGAAGTTCGTGATGGCAAAGTATATTTCGAAAAGAAGCTTCCGAAGGATGCCTATGGTGACAAATGGGGACTATCACCCAAATCGCAAGACGAGGACGGGTACTTCAAATACCGTCGTCTGCCGAAAGACTCCTATAAATTGGGCATTATTACCGACCCTATGCAAATGGGTGGTTATCCAGAATACACTGGCACTCCCTATGTTGACACAGACAAGGATGGAATGCCCGACGAGTGGGAGAAAGAGGTGGGACTGAATCCCAACGATCCCAGCGATGCCAATGGCGACTGTAATGGTGACGGTTATACAAATATTGAGAAATACATCAACGGTATCAATCCCAGCCAAAAAGTGGACTGGCGTAACCTTAACAACAATTACGACACCTTAGCCGAGAAAGGAAAGCTACTATAAAATATGCGCAGATTATTCATTTTATTCTTGCTTTGCTCAGCTCTGCCCTCCCTTTATGCTGTAGACTTGAAAACAGAGGGTGTTGATTCCGCCTATTTGAAAACTGTGGTTGAAAGAGCACAGAAAATTGTCGACAAACTACAGTTGGGCAATCAGCAAATTGCACTTGATGTCCGCAACATCATTGCCAACCGCTATATCCTCTTGAACAGCATTCACGATGCCTACGACGAGGCTGTGAAGCAGGCCAAGACGAAAAGTGGTGATGAGAAGGCTTCAGCAATGCAACAGGCGGCAGATGTACGTGATGCTGCATTATACAAGCACCATTTTGAACTGGAAGGAGACCTTTCTCTCTATTTATCTCCAGAGCAGATAGAAGCTGTGAAAGACGGTCTTACATACGGTGTGGTGAAAGTGACCTACGATGCCCAGATAGACATGATACCCACGCTGACAGAGGAAGAAAAATCTCAAATTATGGCTTGGTTGAAGGAAGCCCGTGAGTTTGCCATGGATGCCGGCAGTTCGAAGGACAAACACAACTGGTTTGGCAAATACAAAGGACGTATCAACAACTGGCTCTCCCAACGGGGTTATGACCTTACAAAAGAGCGTGAGAATTGGTACAAGCGAATAGAAGAGAGAAAACAGAAAGAGGAAAACAAATGAGGAAATTTGTCATTTTGATGGCAGGATTACTGGCAAAGGTTGTGCTCATGGCGCAACCTTTGCCGCTTGATTATTCCTACTGTGGGTATCTCCAGTCGGAGCAGCCCATTCCTGACATTGATGTGTCTGTATATGTGGAGCCAATGGATGGCGATTGTTCTGAAATGATACAAGAAGCCATCAACTATGTATCGGCTCAAAAGCCCAACCGTAAAAATGGTTTTAGGGGAGCGGTGTTGCTCAGACCTGGCACGTATGAACTGTCAGAGCCGATCCGTATCATGACATCGGGTGTCGTGCTTAGAGGTTGCAGTCGTCAGAATACAATCCTTAAGAAAACCGGTGTGGACCGTGGCGCGGCAATATACATAGAAGGCGTCAACGACCTGCAGTTCACCGACACTGTCGAAATCGCGTCCACATTCGTCGGTGCAGGTGCTTTGACCATGAAACTTAATGGAAGCTTGACAAAAGATGACAACATTTTTGTGTGGCGTCCTTCCCCTATTTCATGGATCAGGCATTTAGGTTGCGAAGTTTTCGGTGGAGGCAAGGAACTTGGCTACTGGGGTTGGCATGAAGGTGACATAGACATCTTCTGGGACCGGTCTGTGAGCAAAGCGGTTGGAAATGAAGTCACTTTTAACGCGCCCGTCACATCGGCCATTGAATCTTCATACGGCGGAGGAAAAGTCATGAGGTATGAGTGGAAAGGAAGGATTGAGCAATGTGGTATTGAAAACCTAAGCATCGTTTCCGAATTTGCCCCCACGTCGCCCAAAGACGAAGACCATTGCTGGAATGGAATATATATAGCCAATGCCAAGGACTGCTGGGTTCGCATGATTGATTTCCGTCACTTGGCAGGCAGTGCTGTTGTGGCTCAACGCACGGCGTCACGAGTCACAGTGGAAGATTGCCGTTCTTATGCCCCGGTTTCGGAGATAGGCGGTATGCGCAGAAGAACATTTTATATATTGGGAGGCCAATGTCTTGTGCAGCGTTGTTATTCTGAAGAAGGTATTCACGATTTCGTGGCAGGCTTCTGTGCTCCCGGCCCCAATGCCTTTGTGCAGTGCGAAGCAGTCAGGACCCATGGCTACAGCGGTTCGATTGGTTCCTGGGCCAGCGGTCTTCTTATGGATTGTGTCAGTATTGACGGCAATGACATCAAGTTGCGCAATTTGGAATTGGAGAAATATGGTGCCGGATGGAATGCCGCAAACAGTTTGCTGTGGCAATGCTCAGCTGCCGGTATTCATTGCTACAGTCCTGATTCCCTTTCCGTCAACAGAGCCACAGGATGTTGGGGACAAATGTGGGGCAACGGAGAATGGAACCAGCCCAACGAGCATGTGAAACCATGGAGTATCTTCCAGAAACAGCTTGAAGACCGATTGGGTCATGAAGTGGACTCCCAATGCCGCATTTTCAACCGTTTGGCCAATGATGCCACAAGCAGTCCGACCATAGAACAAGCCATAGATTTGGCTGCAGCCGCCAGTATCGCCAAACCCACATTGGAACAATGGATTGACAGCGCGGTACTGAAAGCACCTGTCCTTGCCAAAGGAGTGAAGAAATGGGTTGGGAAAGAAAAGAAATGCGAGTCGGTACCCCCCACCAGCTATACGATAGAAAACGGCCTGTTAGTTAAGGACAACAGTATTATAGTAGGTGGCAAGCATGATTCTCCCTGGTGGAACGGACGTCTGAGGTATACCGCCATACCCAAAGCCACATACGCTCTGACTCGTTTTGTCCCAGGTGCCGAAGGACGCGGTTTGACCGACCGTGTAGACAGTGTTGTGGCAGAGGCGACCCGAAACCACTTAGTTGTTTATGCACAAAACTACGGACTATGGTACGACCGTCGACGTGATGACCATGAAAGAGTGCGGCGTTATGATGGAGACGTTTGGGGACCCTTTTATGAGCAGCCCTTTATGCGCAGCGGCAAGGGTGTTGCGTGGGACGGACTAAGCCAGTATGATTTGACCAAAGACAACAAATGGTATTATTATCGGTTGAACCAGTTTGCCGGAAAAACCTTAGACAAAGGCATGGTGCTTCTGCATGAGCATTATTTCCAGCACAACATCCTTGAGGCAGGTGCCCACTGGGTGGATTGTCCTTGGCGTTCAGTGAACAATGTCAACGGCACCACTTTTCCCGAGCCTGTACCTTTCAGTGGTGACAAAAGAATTTTTACCGCCCATCTGTTCTATGACACCTCTAATACCGTATTATCGGCCCTTCACAGACAATACATTCGCCGGCAGCTCGATGCTTTCAAACACAGCCCCAATGTGATTCACTCCATTGGCGCCGAATTTACCGGTCCCCTTTCGTTTGTCCAATTCTGGATAGACTGTATCAAAGAATGGGAAGAGGAAACTGGTATAAAACCGCTCATAGCATTAAAGGTAAACAAAGATGTGCAGGATGCCATCCTTCAGGATGCCGAGCGCAGCAAAGTAGTCGACATTATTTGTATAGAGCAATGGTTCTACCATAAAGACGGTCTCTATGCCCCGCCAGGCGGTGTAAATATGGCACCGCGCCAATATCTGCGTAAGATAAAAGCCGGCAATCCCCGATTTGAGGATGTCTACAAATCAGTGTCAGAATACCGCCATATTTACAAGGACAAAGCCGTCGCCTATTTCGCCAAGAATTATCCCGAATTAGCCTGGGCAGCTTTTATGGCAGGAGGTTCATTGGCCGGTGTTCCTATTTATGATGACGAATTGCTTAAGTCGGTATCAACAATGTCTCCGCACGAAGAAGACGGGTGTTATGTTTTAACAGGTCCCGATGGTGATTTGGTGTATGGAAAATCGGGTAAAAGAGTCAGTTTGACTGAAGGACGGTATGATGTTTTATCCATCAACACCAAGAGCGGTGATATGGAGAAAAGAGGTTCTTTCAGCGGAAATTCTTACATTCTTCCTGACGACGGCGTATTCTGGCTGAAGAAAAAATAAGTTGTGCCGCCTAAAAAATATAAAAAAATGATTTTTTGCTTTATATCTCTGACAAATTAATTGATTTGTCAGAGATTTTTTTGCTCGTCCTCATTTTTGTTGTATATTTGCAATACTAATCTACGAAACCTATGAATACCGTTGAGAAAAACGAGCATTTTTCTGCTTTATATGACCAATATATACAGCCTATGTTCAATTTCGGTCTACGTTTCACTACCGACCGTGAGTTGATAAAAGATTGTATACATGATGTCTTCGTAAAGGTATATCAGAAAGACGACGAACAAATCAGGAATGCCTCTTCTTATCTATTTATCGCTTTGCGTAACAAAATTCTTGATGAGTTCAGGAGAAAAATATTTCTTACAGAGACACCATTGGAAGACTGTCAGCTGAGCCGTTCTGTTACTGATACAGAAACCATTTACCTGCACAATGAGGCTGAGGCGATAAGACAGAAAAAAGTATCAGTACTGATGGACTCTCTGACCCGCAGACAAAAAGAAGTCTTCAAGTTGTATTATTTGGAAGAACGTAAATATGAAGACATCTGCGAGACGATGGATATGAACTACCACAGTGTTAGAAATTTGGTTTACCGAGGAATGTTACGTTTACGTGAAGCATCCTTGGTGTAAATGATTACGAAACGCGCTCTCCTTCGTCATTATTGTAGAAGAACATATTGTGAAGGAGACAGCCACATACGAACAGCAAAAAGGCCAACCGGATTACACACCCGGTCAGCCTTTGAATGATGACGAGATCCGTCTGTTGCGGACTCGTATAATGAAGACATTGGGTATTGGTCAGTAAGTGCCAATACCTTTTTCTATTTCCATTTTTCCCCGTTCACATATACATTTTTGTATTGAATGTTTGCGGCTCCGACAATTTTATTCACCTCTTTTTCGCTTACCCCATTGAAACGGCAGTTGCGTATGTAGATGTCTTTTGTCCGGTTCATATTCTGAAATCCATCAATATGGAGAAGGAACTTGCTCTTCTGGCTTGTTACATTCTCAATATGGATATTGTGGAACAAAGGCAGGTATGGTCCTTCGTCAACATGCCAATATTTCATTTCAATACCGAGAATGGCCAGGTCGCATACTCCCACATCAAGATTCCTTACATACACATTACTCACCTCTCCACCTCTGTTGGGATTCGATTTGATGCGTATAATGCGCACGAGATTAGGGCTGTCCATACGGCAGTTCTCAACCCACACATTGGAGCACCCGCCTGTTATCTCACTGCCTATAGCTACTCCTGCGTGACCGTCTTTCATAGTGCAGTTGCGCACAATGATATTTTCGCTGGGTATCATCCACTTTCGTCCATCATCGTCTTTCCCGCTCTTTATCGCTATACAGTCATCGCCCGTGTCAAAATAACAATCCTCAATCAAGACGTTGCGGCACGATTCGGGGTCGCAACCATCATTGTTATAGCCGTGGCTCGATAGAGTGAGTCCACGCAGAATGATATTTTCCGACATAAGAGGATGGATGAGCCAAAAAGGTGAGTTGTTGAGCTCAAATCCCTCAAGCAGGATATTTTTGCACTGATAAAAATGGATAAATTGCGGCCTCATGCCACGTTCGCCCGAAAACATCCTGTCGCTGAGAGGCCATTGCTCCTCAAGAGCTTTGTTGAGCAATGATTTCTCATTACCCATTGTACCGTCAGGCAATTTCACTTTCCAGAGCCGGTTCTCCTCCAGCCAGGTGGAAAACGAAGACTGTCCGTCGAGCAGTCCTTTTCCTGTGACAGCGATATTTTCTTGCTGATACGCGTAGATAAGGGGTGACAGATTGTAACAGTCTATACCCTCGATGCGCGTCAACACAGGCTCATAGAGACGATAGTCGGTTGAGAACAGCAATTTAGCTCCATCCTCAAAATGCAGGTCCACATTAGACAGCATTCGTATTGCAGCCGTTTTGTAAACGCCGCGTGGCACCACCACATGTCCCCCACCCTTTTCAGAACAGTGTCGTATGGCATCATTGAAGGCTTTAGTCCAGAGCGAGTCAGAAGCATGATGAAAATCAGTGATGTAAACTTTCCTGTCGGGGAATGATGGAGCCTTGATCATTTTCTCCACTTTCTTCATATACTTCCAACCACTTTTCTCTGCAAAAACCATTTCTGCACGTAAAAACATGGCCATGAACAGAAGAAGCACAGAAAGCGCAAAATAATTTCTTTTCATATTATATAACCTTGAAGTTTACCTATGATCGCCCCGACCGTGAATTTTGTCCTTTTCAGCCCTCATAGCCAGTTTGTTTACATTCATATCAGCAATTTTTCCAAGAGAATAGTCCATATCGTTGGCAATAGCAGCAAGATACCATAGCACATCCCCCAGTTCAAGTGCAATCTCCTGTTTATCGGTCATATCAAACTGTCGATTCTTATCGCGTATTACTTTTTTGATTTTTTCCGCCACTTCACCAGTCTCACCAGCCAGACCGATAGTGGGATATATGATGGCCATGTCATGTGGATAAATAGCAGTTGAGACTGCTGTTTTTTGATATTCGTCGAGTGTGAGTGATAGTTTTCGGTACTGATAACAACCGCCAAGAGCATTACCGACGATATTGCAAATCTGCTCCAAATAAAATTGATCGTCTGAATCGAAAGCATTCAGTTCGGTGCTGTCTATATCAAGCACAGCTATGACCTCATTGTCGTTTCCACGCACGGGAACCACAATTTCTGAGCGTGACAGGCTGCTACAAGCGATGTGTCCAGGGAATTGATCCACATCGGGCACCAATATCGACTCATTTCGCTCGAAGGACGTTCCGCACACGCCTTTTCCCTTTTTTATGTGATAGCATGCTATCTCCCCCTGAAAAGGTCCCAACTGCAGTGCATTATCAACCACGTTGTAAAACCCCACCCAGAAGAACTCCGGGAATGCCGATTTTATAGCTGCAGAGACATTGGCTTCCATACCCGTCCAATTGTCTATTCCGTCGATTAAAGAGTGTATTTCCTTTGCAAGCGTCTGGTATCTGACCGTTTTGTTGTTTGCCATTAGATGTCGTCTTTTATAAAGTTTTTCGTTGTCATGTCATAATAAAGCGCCTCCAGTTCAGACAGAGTGAGCTGTTCCAAAGACCGGCTGATGATGCTGAGCAGTTCATCACGTCGGTATTCATTCTCATAGGAATTGTTGCCGAATTTCATATTGGTTTATTGTTTTATCTTCTGGGCTACCGTCTCTGCCATGACCTTACACCCTTTCTCATTGGGATGAATGCCATCATTTTGGAAAAGAGACTCATCTGTTGAAGTTGGAGAATGCAGGTCAATTACCTGAAGTTTGTTCTTCTTTGCCAATTTGTCGATAATAGGGATAATCTCATTCTGAATAACGTTGTCGTTGATGGTCCAAGTATCTTTCCAAGCTTTGGCTGGATAGCATAGGAAGATTTTCGGATGGCTCTCCAATGATTTCAACTCATCTATCATTTTCTGCATGTCGCCCATGAAGTCGGCCCTATGAACCCAATTCAAGTCTTTGGAATCATTTGTGCCCAATTTAATGACCACCACATCAGGGCAGAAAGACTTGCAGTCGTTCCAAACATACTCATGCATATAGGGATGATCGCCCTTTTCCAGCATGGTCCTTGCCGAGACACCAAAATTACGTACATAATAATTGGCACCCAGCATTTTCTGCAACTGAGCGGGATATCCCCTCGTTTCACTTAGGTCTATTCCAGATCCGTCGGTGATGCTGTTACCTATACATGCGACCTTACAGACATCCTTACGCGGCATTTTCAGTTCCGACAGCCATCGTGTGAGTGTCTGCAGCATGTCATAATGATACGGGAACCGGGCATTGAATTTCCATCCATGACCTCCAGTGGGGAAAATGTGCAGAGAGGCACTGACATCGTGTTTTCGAAGCGCGATGTAATAAGGTACACCATTGGTCAAAGGCGGCACCACCTTGTCGTCATTGGCCATGAATAGAATAGCCGGTGGTGTGACATGTCTGCGTACACACTGTTCGTTGGAGAACGATTTAATGACCTGTTCGTTGTCGAGGTCATCACCAAGGAAATTTCGTGACGACCCTTCATGCCCTTTTCGTTTGTCCATGGATATCACTGGATAGAAAAGGATTTGGAAATTAGGCCTGGAGGCGTAATCAGCATGCGTTGCCACTGTTGATGCAAGATGTCCGCCTGCCGAGAATCCCATTATACCAATATCATAGGGATTGATGTGCCACTGTTGCGCGCTGTCTCTCACCGTACGTACAGCTCGTTCAGCATCACCTGTGGGAATGGTTCTGTCGCCATGTGGCATACGGTATTTCAGGACAAAGTATGCTATTCCCATGTCGTTGAAGTAAGGAGCCCAGTCAGTGCCTTCATAGTCCATGCACACCATACCGTATCCACCTCCCGGGCAGTCGACAATGGCTCTGCCTGTTGCCCTGCCCTCAGAAGGCAGAAAGACGTGTAGGGTAGACTGTCCGTCATCCGAATTGGGAATGACGAATGAACGTTGTGCCGTCAAGGCAGAACAAAACACCAAAAGAAGCAGGGAAAAGACCGTTCTTCTCATAATTAGTTGATTGGCTTGGTTTATATAGCAAAAAAGGGGTTGCCTGTCACAATGGCGGGCAACCCCGATATGGAATTTTCAGTTAAGTTTTACTGATGCTGTTCTCTGAGCAGATCGTTGACAGTCTTTACAGGATTGAATGTGGAGAGTGGAACTTCTACGAATACCGTGTTCCAATTGCTCATGGCTCCATTCCAAAGTCCCGGCAATTCAAGAGCCTTTAGCTCTTTACCATTCTTGCTCTTGCTGCTGATGAATCCTGTGGTCTTGTCAACAAAGTCAGGCAGATTGAAAGCGTTGCCCTTATAGTCTTTCACTGCACAAACCAAGTCAACCGGATTGAAGTGCGTTCCTTCTGTAAACATTTTCTGATATGCCTCATTGGTCTTGTCAATCTGGCTGCTTTCCAAAATCTGCAGGCTGATTGTGCCGTCCTGGTTGTAGGTAAGGAACGGTCCGCCACCAGGCTCGCCCACATTCTTCACCACTCCACACACACGCATCGGCCGGTTGAGTTTTCCGCAGAGATATTCAGCGAGTTGTTTGTCATCGAGTTCATTGATGTCTTTCTTCAGGCAGCAAAGCTCGTTTTGCAGGAAGGCTGCAATCTCCATCAGTTTTTCATGGTCGCAGTCGCCTTTCTCGAGTGTTTCAAGATAGGCAAAAGCCTTGGCCTGGAGAGACACCAATACGCCGGCAATCACCTGCTTGTAATCCACTGTGTCGGCCTTGAGACGGTCGGGCACCACATTGTCGATGTTCTTGATGAAAATCACATCGGCGCAAATCTCGTTGAGATTCTCAATCAATGCACCATGTCCACCGGGGCGGAACAGCAGTTTGCCGTCCTCTGTGCGGAACGGGGTGTTGTCGGGATTGGCGGCCACAGTATCGGTCTTAGGTTTCTGCTCAGAGAAAGAGATGTTGTATTTAATTCCGTACTTGGAAGCGAATTTATCTATTTTCTCTGCCACTTTAGCCTCAAACAACTCCATGTGTTCATGGCTTACGGTGAAATGCACGTTCGACTCCCCATTGCTGGCAGCATAGAGCGCACCTTCTACGAGATGTTCTTCCATCGGAGTGCGGGCACCGTCCTCATAGTTGTGGAAGAGGAGAAGGCCTTTGGGTAGCTGGCCATAGTTCAGGCCAGAGGATTGAAGCATATTGGCAACGACAGCCTTGTATGCACCTGCGGCCATAAGCTCATCAATGGACTTGCCCTCGTTTTTCACACACTGCTCGTTGAGTGCCTCGTAGAAAGCAAACTTCTTGATGTTTTCGAAATACTTTTTCTCAAAAGGAGTTGTCGGGACATCATAGTCGGCCGATAGGAATGCGAACATATCCTTGAACATACGGCTGGCTGCACCCGATGCAGGAACAAACTTCACAATGCGTTTGCCCTGTGCCTTGTAGTTATTCCAGCAGTCGATGTAGCATTTACGCTCATCAGCATCTGGTGCCACAATGCCTTTGCCGATGGCAGCAGCTGCTTCGAGACGAAGGAAGGGGAAACCTGTTTTGAATTCATTTAGTTGATTTGCAATTTGTTCCTCGGTGATGCCTTTTGAGGCAATTTGTTTAAGGTCTTCTTGTGATAACATAATATAGTAGATTTAAAAAGTATATTTGAACGCAAATTTAGTCTATTTTTTGCAAAAGAACGAATTTTGCACTAAAAATATGAAAAGTTTTTGCTAAAAGCTTATGCTTACGTATAAATAGTAAAAAGGTGTCTTTTGTTGTCATGTTGTTAAAACACCAAAAACTTTTCCAAAAAAGGAGCAAGAAATGCACGATATACAAATATATGCAGTAACTTTGTGCGAGAAAAGACCATTTGTGGATAAATATTCGCAAAAATACAAAAAACAGGATTGTTATGGATACCCCAAAAATATCAGAGCACGAGAAGCAGGCCATATTTGACACTTATGCCCATTTAAAAGAAATAGCCTCCGACTTTTTAAAACCAGACGATGATGAGAAACTTTTTCATCTGATAAACGAGGCTATTGAAAAGGGCTACACCCAACCCAACATCTTTGGGCTTGATCCCATCCTATTCGGGCTTCAGACCGCACAGATTACCATTGAAGAAACCGGTCTGCGTCGTGATGGTGTATTGGCCGTCATACTTTACTCATGCCAGATAAATGAGCACTACAGTCTCGAAGAAATATCCGGCATGTTTGGTGAGAGTATATCAAAAATCATTCACGGTTTGGAAAGGATTCAGGAACTGTATAAGCGAAATCCTGTGATAGAGAGTGAGAACTTCCGCAATTTGCTCATCTCCTTCGCTGAGGATATGCGTGTAATCCTTATTATGATTGCCGACCGTGTGAATTTGATGCGACAGATAAGGGACACAGACAAATTGGAGGAAAAGACACGTGTGGCGGAAGAAGCCTCTTATCTCTACGCACCACTGTCGCACAAGCTTGGTCTTTACAAACTGAAAAGCGAATTGGAAGACCTGAGCCTAAAATACCTTGAGCACGATGCCTATTATATGATAAAGGACAAGCTGAATGCCACCAAACGTTCACGCGATGCCTATATAGAGCGGTTCATCGGTCCTATTGAGAAGAAACTTCAGGAAGCGGGGTTGAAATTTCACATGAAAGGCCGCACCAAGAGCATTCACAGTATATGGCAGAAGATGAAGAAGCAGAAGTGTGGCTTTGAGGGTATTTATGACCTTTTTGCCATACGCATCATCCTCGACTCTCCAATTGACAAAGAGAAGATGCAGTGCTGGCAGACCTACTCCATCATCACCGACATGTATCAGCCCAATCCCAAACGTCTGCGCGACTGGCTTTCGGTGCCAAAATCGAACGGCTATGAGAGTCTGCACATCACTGTGCTTGGTCCGGAGAACAAATGGGTGGAAGTACAGATTCGGACAGAACGGATGGACGAAGTGGCCGAACGAGGTTTGGCAGCCCATTGGCGTTACAAAGGCATTAAGGGAGAGAGTGGCATTGACGAATGGCTTAACAACATCCGTCAGGCATTGGAGAACAACGACGACCTGCAGATTATGGACCAGTTTAAGATGGATCTTTACGACGACGAGGTGTTTGTGTTCACGCCCAAAGGCGACTTGCTGAAATTTCCCAAAGGAGCCACTGTCCTTGACTTTGCTTATCAGATTCACTCCAATGTTGGAAACAAATGTGTCGGCGGCCGAATCAACAACAAAATAGTCCCTGTGAGGGAGGTGTTGCACAGTGGTGATGAGATTGAAATCATTACCCAGAACAATCAGAAGCCCAAACAAGACTGGCTCAACATTGTCAAGACTTCCAAAGCCAAGGCGAAGATACGGTTGGCCCTGAAGGAGACAAGAACCAAAGACAGCCTATACGCCAAAGAGTTGCTCGAGCGTCGATTCCGTAACAGGAAAATAGAGTTGGACGAGTCGATTATGTCACATGTGGTGAAGAAATTGGGTTTCAAGGAAACCGTCGATTTCTACAAACAGATAGCCGATGACAAACTCGACCCCAACGAGGTGATTGAAACCTTCATTGCAGTGAGAGACCATGTCCAGAACAACGCTACTCCAAGTGCTGCAAGAAGTGCTGAGACCTTCAGTTTTGAAATGCAGGATGGCGACAAGGCTCAGAGCAGCGATGACGTGTTGGTGATAGACCGCAACCTGAAAGGCATCGACTATCAGTTGGCCACATGTTGTCATCCCATCTATGGTGATGCCGTGTTCGGTTTTGTCACTGTTAACGGCGGCATCAAGATACACCGCATCGACTGCCCCAATGCCCCTGAACTGCGCAAACGTTTCGGTTATCGCATCGTGAACGCGAGATGGAGTGGCAAGGGCACCTCACAATACGCCATCACACTCCGTGTGATAGGCAATGATGACATTGGTATAGTGAACAATATCACCAGCATCATTTCGAAAGAAGAAAAGATAGTGATGCGTTCTATCAATATCGACAGTCATGACGGTCTTTTCGGTGGAATTATCGTTGTGATGCTGGAAGACACGTCAAAGCTGGAGTCGCTTATCAAGAAACTGCGTACCGTGAAAGGTGTGAAACAAGTGACACGAATCTGAAATTATAAGTTATCCCCCACCACTACATTTCGAAACGACCAAACAGTAATATTCATCAACGCAATAGAAATATGGCAAAAATCACCAAAGAATCCGCCCTTGCCTACCATGAGTTAGGTAGGCCCGGTAAGATTGAGGTAAAACCCACCAAACCCTACCGCACACAAACCGACTTAAGTCTTGCCTATTCACCTGGAGTGGCATATCCCTGTCAGGAGATACAGGAAGACCCAGACAAGGCCTACCAATACACAGACAAAGGCAATCTCGTTGCTGTTATCAGCAACGGCACGGCAGTCTTGGGTTTGGGCGACATAGGTGCAGTCAGCGGCAAACCCGTGATGGAAGGCAAGGGACTCCTCTTCAAAATCTATGGTGGAATCGATGTGTTCGATATAGAGGTAAATGAGAAGGACCCTGAGAAATTCTGCGAAGCCGTAGAGCGCATAGCCTGCACATTCGGCGGCATCAACCTTGAAGATATCAAGGCACCTGAATGTTTCTACATCGAAAAGAGGCTGAAAGAGACGCTCGACATACCAGTGATGCACGACGACCAGCATGGAACCGCCATTATTTCCGCTGCCGGACTGAAAAACGCCCTTGAGGTGAACGGCAAGGATATCTCGAAAGTGAAAATTGTCGTCAACGGTGCCGGTGCCGCCGCCATTTCCTGCACAAAATTATACATGGCGCTCGGTGCCAAAAGAGAAAACATATTGATGCTCGACTCAAAGGGAGTGATTACCAAAGACCGCCCCAACCTGAATGAGCAGAAAGCTTTTTTTGCCACTGAGCGTACCGACGTTCACACATTGGAGGATGCGGTGAATGGTGCCGATGTTTTTGTGGGACTGTCGAAGGGCAATGTCCTGACCCAGGACATGGTCCGCTCCATGGCCCCACAGCCCATTGTCTTCGCACTTGCCAATCCAGTTCCCGAAATCTCATACGAGGATGCCATGGCTTCCCGTCCCGACGTTTTGATGGCCACAGGCCGTTCCGACTATCCCAATCAGATAAACAATGTCATAGGATTTCCTTATATATTCAGAGGCGCATTGGATGTTCATGCCCGTGCCATCAACGAGGAAATGAAGATGGCAGCTGTTCATGCCATCGCTGACCTTGCCAAACAGCCAGTGCCCGATGTGGTTAACAATGTGTATCAGGTGAACAACCTTACTTTTGGCCCATCCTATTTCATCCCCAAACCAGTAGACCCGCGACTCATCACCGAAGTATCGGCAGCAGTGGCCAAGGCAGCCATCGACAGTGGTGTGGCAAGAAATGAAATCAGCGACTGGAATGAATACAAGAACCATTTGCGCCAATTGCTTGGACAGGAGACCAAACTGACCCAGAAGTTATATGACACGGCAAGAAGTCATCCTCAACGCATTGTATTCGCCGAGGGCGTGCACCCCACCATGTTGAAAGCCGCTGTGCAGGCACGTGCAGAAGGTTTGTGCTACCCCATTCTGCTTGGCAACGAAGAAAGGATAGAGAAACTTGCCGAACAGTTGGATCTCAGTCTTGACGGAATAGAGATAGTGAATCTGCGTCACGACCGTGAAGCTGAGCGGAGAGAGCATTACGCCCGTGTGCTGACACAGAAACGTCAAAGAGACGGGTACACTTTTGAGGAGGCCAATGACAAGATGTTTGAGCGCAACTATTTTGGCATGATGATGGTTGAGACTGGCGATGCCGACGCCTTCATCACGGGTCTTTACACCAAATACTCCAATACCATCAAAGTGGCCAAGGAGATTATAGGCATAAGGCCAGAATACAAGAATTTCGCCACGATGCATATCATCAACTCCCAAAAAGGCACATTTTATATTGCAGACACGCTTATCAACAACAATCCCACCAAAGAAGATCTGATAGACATAGCCAAACTCAGCGCCACCACAGTCAGATTCTTCAATGAGGTGCCCAAGATTGCTTTAATCAGTCACTCCAACTTTGGCTCTGACACGTCAGAAGGCTCTAAAAAGGTTCGTTATGCTGTGGCCCAGTTGCAGGAAGAGAATCCCAATATGATAATCGACGGTGAGATGCAGATCAACTTTGCCTTGAACAGAGAACTGCGTGACAAATTGTATCCCTTCTCACGATTGTCCGGTCAAAAAGTGAACACACTCGTATTCCCCAATCTTACCAGTGCCCGTTCGTCATACAAGATGTTACAGTCGCTCGATGTTGACGTGGAAATAATTGGTCCCGTTCAAATGGGTTTGAACAAGCCCATCCACTTCACCGACTTCGGAAGCAGTGTACGGGATGTGGTGAATATCACGGCAATGGCAGGAATCGACGCTTATGTGGAGAAGATCAAGAACCGTATGAACAAGAATGGAGAGTAAGGTGAATCATTCCATTCTCCCAATACAAACCGCCACCGATTGTCAGTTGAAATCGGTGGCGGTTTGTATTTTGTCAGACATCAGATTACCACGGCCGTGCCTGAGCACGATACCATAAGCATGGATGAAGTCTGTCCGATGGTTTCATAATCGAGATCAATTCCAATGATTGCATTGGCGCCAAGTCGTGCTGCCCGTTGTGTCATTTCCTGTAGTGCAGTGTCTTTTGCTTCCTGCAGTGTCCTTTCATAGGCGCCGCTTCTTCCACCGAACACATCAGTCAATGATGCTTTGAAATCTTTGAAAAAATTGGCTCCAATGATGGTCTCTCCGGTAACCAACCCCTTGTATTCTTTAATGGGTGTTCCTTCAATAATGGGTGTTGTGGTAAGTAACATAATATTGTTTTTATTGATTGTTGATTGTTTTTGCCGCTTCTGTAAAAGCATCCATGATGACAGTGGGACGATTGTTTTTGAATGCCCCTAAGGGATATGGCCCCTCCAGTTCAGGCGCCCAATAGAAAACCCCTTTGCAGTGACCGTTGGTATTGAAGGCGGCAGCGTGGATAATGGCTTGCATGATGCCCTTCCCTTCTTCGGGACGGGCCACTTCGGTGCCCGTCTCCACCACCATCAGTTCACAATGATATTCATCCGCCAGTTTCCGTATGTTTGCGCTGAACCGGTCAACGGTTTCCTTTGCCGACTGAGTGATTTTCGCCTCTCTGTCCCAATAAGGATATACACTCAGGCCAATCATGTCCCATTTGGCATGATATTGTTTAAGTCCGTTGAATATACGATGGTAGCGTTCAATGTCGCTGCCACCATCAAGATGCACAATCACCTGGGCATGAGGAAACACTTTTTTTACCGCCTTGTACCCGGCATCAGTAAGTCCCGCATACTGCCGCATGTTGGTGCTGGCGCGTCCTACCTCCCATAAGAAACCGTCGGTGGTTTCATTTCCCACCTGTACCCATTTCACATCTACATCATTGTCTTTGAGCAGTTTCAATGTCTCACAGGTGTGGCGGGCAAGTGCCTTTTTCATTTTCTTATAAGAGAAGGCTTTCCAGGCATCCGGGATATTCTGCTTTGCAGGGTCGGCCCACCAGTCACTATAGTGGAAGTCGATCATTATAGCCATTCCAAGTTGTTTTGCCCTCAAAGCCATTTCGAGCACATATTCAGCATTGCAATCACCATTCTTTGGATTGACCCAAACACACAGACGCACCGCGTTTAGTCCCAGTTCCTTCATGAGGGCAGTATTCTCACGAACCTCCCCTGCCTTGTTATAAAATTTGATTCCGTGTCGTTCCATCTGGAGTGTGCCGCTGATATCAGCACCCAGCCAAAAAGGCTCTTTGGTTTGTGCATTGGCCATACACCAATACAACAATGACAGGAAGAGAGAAATACAGATTTTTATAAAGTTCATATATGTAAAATGACCAAGTTTCCAAAAATCATAAAGAGTTCATATTGCAAATATAGTCAATTAATAAGAAAATGACAGACATCACAGGTCATTATTTCAATAAAAAACATATTTTTCGTTTTATAAGAGGAAGAAAATGAAAAAAAATGAGTAAGTTTGCAAAAAGAAAAACAGGAATCAAATTGGTCATGATAAAAATGAAACATTTATTTGTTGCGATGTGTGTGGTGTTGGCTTTGTGTGGATGCAAGAAAGAGGCACGGCAAGTAATCAGTACTGTCAACAATGTTGTGCCAGAAGTAGAGCAATCCACCCCTGAATCGGAAAAGAAGACCCCCGCATATTTAGAGCAAAGAGTCAATTCCATTTACTCAAAGGTATTTGAGGAGTACAACCGTGCAAATGAATTGGAAGAGATGAACTCGATTCCCGATCCAGACTCTTTGTATTGTTCAAAGGACTGGAATCACTGGGTTCAGAAAGTGAATGAATACGACAGTGAGAACAATGCTGATGAAATAGGTTTTTTTGAAGCAGACTATTGGGTTATGGGTCAAGATTTTGGGGAACTGAAAATCAGTGATGTTAAAACAATCAGTCTCAATGACAGAAGAGCAGTTGTAGAACTAAACATTCACAACTTTGACGACATCACAAGAGTTCGTCTGGACATGTCTTTCGAAGGAAACGAATGGATGATTGACGACTTTACAGACATGGAACACAATTATGATTGGAAAAAAGACATGGTTGCATATATGAGAGGAAAATGATGTTTGTCTGCTCATAATCTGCCCACTAACAACAGCCAATTTCTCTGACGAGAAATTGGCTGTGTGTTTGATTGGAATGATTGAAATAACTTTAAACCGAACAATAACATGAAAAAACAATTATTGCTACTACTTATTATGGCGATTATCTTGCCTTTGCGAGTAACTGCGCAACCTTCAGTAGACAGAGAAAAAGATGCTGGCTATACGAGACGCATGCAATGGTTTGCAGATGCCAAGCTCGGCATTTTTATCCATTGGGGCATTTATGCTGTAGACGGGACCTCTGAGAGTTGGGCGTTTTACAATGAACAAGTGCCATACAAAGATTATATGAGTCAGGCCAAGCGGTTTACCGCTTCCAACTACGATCCCAAGGCATGGGTAGAACTGATAAAAGAAAGTGGTGCCCGCTATACCGTGTTGACCACGAAACATCACGATGGCGTGGCATTATGGGACACCAAAGCAGGCAAATTGTCGACAAAGAAAAGCACCCCGGCCAAACGAGACCTCATTTCTCCATTTGTAAAAGAGGTGCGTGCCCAGGGTTTGAAATTGGGACTGTATTATTCGTTGCTCGACTGGTCGCACAAAGATTACCCAAACTTCACAAAAAGCCAGACAAGGTACAAAGAAGACGATGAGAGATGGAACCGTTTTGTTGATTTCAATTTCTCGCAACTGTCTGAAATAGCAACCCTCTTCAACCCTGACCTTTACTGGTTTGATGGAGACTGGGAGCAAAGTGCGGAGAAATGGAAGGCATCAGAGATAATAGACCTGCTACGAGCGGTGAATCCCGATTGTGTGGTCAATTCAAGGATACAAGGATATGGTGATTATGCGACTCCCGAATTAGGTGTGCCGGTGCAACGTCCGGATTCACCTTATTGGGAATTGTGTTTAACCATGAACGACTCATGGGGGTGGCAACCATCAGATACCAACTTCAAAACACCATATATGTTGCTTAGGACATTTGTAGACTGTCTCAGCAATGGCGGCAACCTTCTTCTCGATATCGGCCCCCGTGAAGACGGTACCATACCTGAGGAGGAAATTGCTGTGCTGAAAGAATTCGGTCGATGGACAAAAAAACATTCTGAAGCTATTTACGGTACCCGCCATGGTATTGACAGCCGTTGCTTTCAAGGATATACGACACTGAACAAGAAAGGCGACATATTGTATCTTTATGTGCCATACATTCCAAACAAAGTGGTTGAAGTAAAAGGACTGTTGAGTGAGGCCAGACGTGTAAGGGTGGTTGGTGAGGACAGAGACCTGTCCTTCAAGTTATATAACAAGCCATCATGGGCATCATGGGCAGGAAATTTATATATTGAAGTGCCTGATGACATACTTGACGAACAAATCACCGTATTGGCTGTAGAATTTGATGAGCCCTTAAAGACCACACTTGACACCCTTTGAAAAATCATTTCAAAGAATCAAAAAAGGCAGTGAACCTTTATATATTTAAGGTATCACTGCCTTTTTAATCTATTGAACAATATTTACTTGTATTCCTTTATTTCCTGCAAGCCATTCATTGCGCGATATACATTGTGGGCAAGGGCGGTAAGTTCATCTTCTCCTGGATAGACATATACGGGTGCAAGATATTCAAGACGACGCTTGATACCGCCGCTGACGAATTCACTTCTTGCCATTGCACCTGTGAGCAATATGGCATCGACATGACCATAAGTGACAGGAGCCAAAGAAGCTAAGTGCCGTGCCACCTGATAGACCATGGCCTCGAGAACAAGTTTTGCATGCTCGTCACCTTCATTGATGCGGCGTTCCACCTCACGCACATCATTTGTGCCTAAATGGGCAGTCAGTCCGCTATGGCCATTCACTTTGCGCAACATTTCCTTTTCGGTGTATTGCCCGTTGTAGCAAAGCTGAATAAGTTGCACAGAAGGAAGTGTTCCTGCGCGTGAAGGCGAGAAGGGGCCGTCGCCACTGAGTGCGTCACTGCATTCGATAGCCCTGCCATGATGATGCATGGCAAAAGATATTCCGCTGCCCAGATGGCATACGATAAGATCTTGTTCTTCGTATTTCACACCATGCTCCTTGCAATATCTTTTTGCGATTTCACGCTGATTGAGAGCGTGCCAGATAGTCTGATGAGGCAATTCAGGCACACCAGTGATACGTGCCACATCATCCAGTTCATCCACAACCCCCGGGTCGACGGTAAAAGCCCTGCATCCGGGAATCTCTTTAGCCAAGCTCAATGCAATGAGTGAGCCGAGATTGCATGCATGGTGTAAACGCGGGTGTCTCGTGTCTTCAATCACTTTCTCATTGAGCTCATAAACACCACTTTCAATGGGTTTTATCAATCCACCACGTCCAACTACGACATCGAAGTCCATCGTTTGTCCCTGGCGTTCCAACTCCTCAAGAAGTTTTTCTTTTCTATAGTCAAACTCATCCATGATGAAAGGATATCTGCACAATTCCTCATAAGGATGGTTGATACAAGCATGCATAACTATCTCCTCATCGATAAATACTCCGATTTTGGTTGAAATCATGCCAGGATTGATAGCAAGGATTTTCATAATATAAATACTCTAAGGTTTGTGTTTTCATTCTTTGTGTTATGCAAAAATAAATAATAAAGTTGAAATACACAATTTTTACGCGACAATAATTACAGTGTTTTGATTAAAAAGTGTATAAAGAAAGAAATAATGGGAAGAATTGGACAATGAAAAGATCTTGTCATGCCCTCACTTCAACGCATTCCTCTTCTATCTTTTGGTACAAAAGTCTGCAACAAATCACGAGGTATAATATAATGGAAAATACCCTCATCATAAGAGCCAATCTGGTATGGCTGAAAACTGAAGACGATGCCATTTTCCATAATGGCAGCTTCAGGGAGTGGATTGTCGCCCATATCATGTCCACTCTCACGCATAACCTGTTTAAGCAACTCCTTCACTTTTATGATGTCCTTTGAATTGAACAACAGTTCGTTGGTTACACGCTGCTGTTTTTTCAAATCAAAGGTGATATAACGTTCCAAAGGCAAGTCGTGAGCACCATAAGCGTAGAAGTTGGTTGATATAAAAAGAGTGACATACCTCTCACTCAAATAGCGTGGTGTGATAAAAATCCGAAGGTAATTGAGCGGGAAGTAGAAGTCCAGGTTTTTGAGGTAGTATACCTGACGCATATACATGTCACGATAATATTCCACTACTGTCTGACCATCGCTCAAGTCTTTAAGGTTGAAAGCCTCGGGATGAGTGCGATGCAGCACGGCAGACGGCAATGTGGTTTCATCGATGTTGCTGCTGAGATACACATCTTCATAATAGAAGGAATCCATGTTGGTGAAAGAGTCAACATAATTGACAATCCAATTTCTGAGAAAATCCCATTGGGTGCCAGTCTGACAAGGATAATCGACGAGTATCTTGAAGCCAAAGTTGTTGGAATCGAGGGCTTTGAAATTGCACGGCGACACCGTTTCACAACGTTCAAACAACGAAGGATATTTGTTTTCAACAAACATGCTGTCATGTTTCAAGCTTGTCAAAGGTCTACGCAGATACTCGCATCCCAAACGTGCGCATATATCACCATTCTGGTAGATTGTGTCGGCAGGAATAGCCGGGCCAATGATAAAGCGTTCCCTTCTGTCGTTGAGCAGAGACAGGAAGTGAACATCCTCATAATTCTCATAAAGGAGGAAATATTCCACACCGTCGATGTTCATCAGCGAGTCGGTGGTAGCAGTGCGAAGTTCGTCGATGAATCCCGCATAATTCTGAGCATAAAGAGATGTGGCAAACAACATCCATATACCCAACATCAATCTTTTTATAATTTTTGTCATAAGAAACAGGTCATTAAACCCGTTGGTAATTAGGTTGCGAAATTAGTATTTAATACTGAATGGAGGAAATGAGAAGATGATTATTTTACATCGATTTGTTAAAAAATGTTTTTGGAGAATCGGTGTCACATAAAAAAAGGAGACTCTATTCGAATCTCCTTGGTAGGGACGATCGGGCTCGAACCGATGACCTCTGCAATGTGACTGCAGCGCTCTAAACCAACTGGGCTACGCCCCTATCTGAATTGCGTTGCAAAGGTAATGCAATTTTTTGCAAGTAGAACAACAATTCAGGGATTTAACAATATTTTAACACTTAAGATCTCGATCGATGATTATGTGTTTGGCATCATCGAAATGCTATTTTCCGATACAATGATAGACGAATCCATTTTCTTCCATTTCCTCCTTGTCGTAGATGTTTCGTCCATCAATGACAACAGGAGCCCTCATGGAGCGTTTTACGACGCCCCAGCTTGGCAACCGGAACTGTTTCCATTCTGTAAGCATCAACATCGCATCGGCATCAAGGACAGCGTCGTACATGTCCTTTGCATAAGTAACAGAATCTCCGATACGTCTCCGGCACTCATCCATTGCTACGGGGTCGAAGACCGTGACCTCGCATCCTGCCTTGAGCAGCAAATCGATTGTGACGAGTGAGGTGGCCTCTCTCATATCATCGGTTTCCGGTTTGAACGCCAATCCCCACACAGCCACACGTTTGCCTTTCAAATCACCATTGTAATGTCGGCTCAACTTTTCGAACACCAGTTTTTTCTGTCTTTCATTTACATCTTCCACCGCCTGAAGCACCTTCATTTCATACCCCATTTTCTGAGCGGTTTTAATGAGAGCCTTCACATCTTTAGGGAAGCAGCTTCCACCGTATCCGCAACCAGGATACAGGAATTTTCGTCCGATACGAGTGTCAGCTCCAATACCTCTGCGCACCATTTCAACATCGGCACCCACCAGCTCACACAGATTGGCGATATCATTCATAAAGCTGATACGTGTTGCCAACATTGAATTGGCAGCATATTTAATCATCTCGGCAGATGGTATATCGGTAAATATGACACGGAAATTGTTCATCATGAAAGGTCTGTAAAGCCTTGTCATCAGCGACCTTGCTTTCTCAGAATCAACACCTACGACCACTCTGTCGGGACTGAGGAAATCTTTCACAGCAGCGCCTTCTTTGAGGAACTCAGGATTGGAAGCCACGTCGAAGGGTATATTTTCCCCTCTTTTGTCGAGTTCTTGCTGTATAACCTCTTTCACTTTCATCGCTGTGCCCACAGGTACAGTCGACTTGGTGACCAATACAGTATAATGCTTGATGGACTGTCCGAATTCTCTTGCCACATTGAGCACATATTTCAAGTCGGCAGACCCGTCTTCGTCGGGAGGTGTGCCCACTGCACTGAACACCAGCGACACATCATCGATAACCGACTTCAAGTCGGTGGTGAATTTGAGTCTCCCCTCCCGCAGGTTACGGAGCACCATTTCTTCAAGTCCAGGTTCATAGATAGGAATTTTGCCGTTGTTGAGTGAATTGATTTTTTTCTCGTCAATATCCACACAACTGACATGCACGCCCATTTCGGCGAAACACGCCCCACTTACAAGTCCGACATATCCAGTTCCAACTACTGCTACATTCATTTTCTGATTATTGCTATATAATACAATTATTTGACATCGTAATGAAAACAAGGTTCAGTTTCTGAAAGAGGCTTGTTCAGAGTATCCTTTTTGGAGAGAATGATTTTTTCTGCAGGGATTCTCCAATCAATGTTAAGTTCTGGATCGTTCCATGCCAATGCCCCTTCGCATTCCGGATGATAAAAATTATCGCATTTATATTGGAAAATGACCTCCTCCGACAACACACTGAAGCCATGTGCGAACCCACGTGGCAGGAAAAGCATGAGATGGTTGTCGCCGGACAATTCGCATGACACCCATTTTCCATAAGTAGGCGACCCTTTTCTTATGTCAACGGCCACATCCAGCACCTTTCCATACACCACCCTTACCAATTTTGCTTGTGGGAAAGGTGGTTTTTGGAAATGCAATCCTCTCAACACACCATAGGATGATTTACTTTCATTATCCTGCACGAAATTGACAGGATAGACCAACCGTTCAAATTCCCTTTGTGAGAACGATTCGAAAAAATAGCCACGTGCATCCTCAAACACTTTAGGTTTCAAGATGACAACATCTTTGATGGCGGTTTTAATGAGTTCCATTTGTTGACATTATAAATTTCATGCAAACTTACACATTTTTATTGAAATAGAACAATATTTTCCATTTTTTATATGTAAGTTTGCATTACCAATAAGAAAGATATGCGTATTATTTCCTCATATTGTTTTAAAATGCTATGTATTTGTGCGGGCATATTGTTTGTTTCGCGACCCAGTAGTGCCGTTATTTTTCATCCATTGGTCAATCAAACCATCAAAAACCAGAAAGACATGAAGACACTGAGAGTAAGAAAAATTGAGTTGCCTTTTCCAAAAGCGAAGGATGTTCCTGCTGTAATGGACGCATCAGGTGTTGAATGGAACTATATAAATAATGTGGGATGGCCAGACAGATTTCCATACCGTCCGGAAGTGAAATTCAGGATTGCACATACCGGAACATGCATTCTGATACAATTTCTTGTTACAGAGCAAGAAGTAAAAGCCGCTGTAAAGGCCGACAACGGCCCAGTGTTTCGTGATGCTTGCTGTGAGTTTTTCCTGCGCCCGGAGAAAGACGGCATATATTATAATATGGAGACCAACTGCATTGGTGTCATGCTGATAGAAGCTGGTATTCGGAGGGGCAGCACGAGAGAAATGGCCCCAAAGAAGATACTTTCGGGTGTAGACAGATGGTCGTCACTTGCCGAAGTGTCAGACCAACTGCCTGAAGGAGAGTGTACATGGCAATTGGCATTGGTGATTCCAAACACTACGTTTTTCAAGAATGCCATAACTGATTTCTCCGGCAAGACCATGACAGGCAATTTCTACAAAACAGGCGACGGTTTGAAGGAGCCCCATTATCTGTCATGGAGCCCAATCCATACAGAGAAGCCCGACTTTCACACTCCACAATTTTTTGGCAAGATAGAATTTGAATAAAAACTAAAAAAATAAATATCTAATAATGTAATAAAGGCAAGTTCGATACGTTAAGTAAATAGAAACCCCTTAACGATTTTGCCTATGAAGCATTTTATACCCGAAGAATCAAATCCTTCAGAACACACACTTAATCTGATACGTCTATTTGCCTACTCTTATCGAACCATAACAGTAGGAGGTAAAGATGAAGTATTCTGTTTAAATTAAAGTTGAGAAATGAGTGTTTTAGTATCACCATCTCTTCTTGCCGCTGATTTTGCCAATCTTCAGCGCGATATAGAAATGATTAACAGCAGTGAGGCAGATTGGCTCCACATGGACATCATGGACGGAGTGTTTGTACCGAACATCTCATTTGGCTTTCCTGTTTTGGAATCAGTAGCCAAGATTTGCAAGAAGCCTTTAGATGTTCACTACATGACAGTTCATCCCGAACAATATGTGGAGCGAACAGCCAAACTTGGTGCCATGATGATGAATGTTCATTACGAAGCATGCGTTCATTTGCACCGTACCGTCGATAAGATACACAAACGTGGAATGAAAGCCGGTGTGACCCTCAACCCCTCCACGCCAGTCATCATGCTTGAAGATATCATCAGTGACCTTGACATGGTGCTGCTTATGAGTGTCAATCCGGGGTTTGGCGGTCAAAAATTCATTTTCAACACCCTGTCCAAGATTGAAAGACTAAAAGAACTGATAGCAAAACATAACAGCAAGGCTCTTATAGAAGTGGATGGCGGTGTACAACAAGAGACAGCTCCCCTTTTGGCGAAAGCAGGAGTCGACATTATGGTAAGCGGCAGCTTCATATTCCAGTCAAGCAATCCACATGAGGCTGTAAGATTCCTAAAAAATCTCTAAAATAAGTGTCCGGCAAGAAAACAGGTGTTCTCTTGCCGGACATTGGTTTGAATCCTTTTTTATATCAGTATAACTGAAGTGCTATATCATGCTCTTTTGCCATTCGGCGTAGGTTGAGGATTGCATATCTCATTCTTCCAAGAGATGTGTTGATGCTCACACCAGTGGCTTCGGCAATTTCCTTGAAAGACATATCCTGATAGAACCGCATGAAAACCACCTCGCGCTGTGTCGGTGGCAGCATATTCATCATTTTTCTTACATCGGCCATTACCTGCTCATTGACAAACTGCTTTTCAATGTCCACATCCACATAGTCGTCTGTACCCAGATTAGACAAGTCATTGTCTTCTGTCTGATCTACTATGCGTCCCGACTTCTGTTCGCGGTATAGGTCCATGATTACATTGTGGGCAATACGCATGAGCCATGCGGCAAACTTACCTTTTGTGGTATATTTGCGCTGGTGCAACTTGGTGATAACCTTGACAAAAGTCTCCTGAAAAATATCGTTAGCGATATCTTGGTCTCTTACGACAAAAAGAATGTATGAAAACAACTTTGTTTGATTTCTTGAGAGAATCAAATCAAATGCCTTGTTGTCACCGTCGATATATGCCAATGCCAACTGTTCGTCGGTCATTGCATTCAGATTTTCCATTTCTATTTACAGTTTGGTTGAAGTAGAAATGTTCAATAGGCTATTCAGATTAATGGGTTTATAAATAGGTTTATTATCTGGCCACAAAGTTAAATACTTTTATCTATTTGAGCAAATTTTTTCTTACTTTTCTACATTTTCCTTCATTTTGCTGCTAAAATTTGCAGCAATTGAAATAAAATATTATCTTTGCAGCACATGTTGTAGTAATTAGCTACAATAATGGAAGAACAAAGAGTCAGAAGGTTCGCTATCCGCGATTAAAAAGGGAATAGAGGTGAGAATCCTCAACTGTCCCGCAGCTGTAAGATCCATTATGACATCAAGCGACAGCCACTGCCTTAGGGCGGGAAGGTGCTTGAATGTGGATTATAGTCAGAATACCTGCCTTGTGAATATCCGGTTGGACGCTCTCGATGTAAGGGCTTTCGACAATAAAGAAGATTTGGAAGAAGATGTTATGCCTCCGGAAAGGAGTGTGTATCATTCTTGCTGTGCGGACAAAGGGATAATTGTGTCGTATAAACCGAAATGTATATTATATAAGTGTTGTGAAAAGGGGTGAGGCCGCGAGGTTTTGCCCCTTTTTGTGGTTCATGTGGATTAAAAGAGCCTGAGTTTGAAGCTCATTGACCTTTCAGGCTTAAGTTTAATCTAATGATGGTTAGTGATTAATCATCCCAAATGGAAGATTTATTAGCATCATTTTCGAATTCCGGGTCACCTTCAATAGGAGGCTTGGGGTTATCACCAGGTGTCTGATATGATGCTTGTTCACCTTCCATTATGGAATAACTGACAAGACCATCAACGACTAATATGCTTGGGCATTCATCTATTTTTTTCATACTGTGTCTATTGTTTATTTAATTACAACTTTCTTTCCTTTAACCACATAAATACCTCTGGGCAGACTGTTAATGTCATTTCCAACCTCCTGTCCACAGAGATTATAGACATTGTTCATTTCTTGAGTATCAGAAGATTCAACAACCCTGAATGCCGTTGTAGAGCCATCAATACTGAAGGTAAGTCCAGAAGAAGATGCATTATCGCCAAGTTCTTCAATCCAGAAACGGAATGCTTTCATTTTCTGTGCAGTTGCAAGATGATACATGTCGTTATTGCTAAACACATAGGATCCAGCAGGTACCTTATAATTCGTTACACCATCAAGGTAAACATAAGTTCCCTTGTATACAATACCACCGTTGAAAATTTCAGCTCCACCATTCTCTAATGTCAATTCAGGCTCAACACCCTCGCATTCGTCCTTGGTATAGTTAATTCCCTTGATGAAATAGACAGGACCATTTACAGTTGCGCCATCATTATCCGTGTCGAAGGGCACATAGGACTCACCTGCTGGCACATCAGGAGTGCTTTGCGGGCGAACGATGTAGAAGTTATGTTTTTGTATAGCAATTTATTGGTGTCCGCTAAACCTTTTTGAGCCCTATACAAATTTAGGTCGAGTCCCTCGCTTGGAACTCGACCTTTTTTGTTACCTTTGTTTTTGCTACAAAACTACAATAACATGAACAAAGGTACACATTTTATCGGACA
>JAEEGL016406303.1_pt1 | contig 40118 bp, 36 predicted proteins | sample 9134231 | NCBI WGS metagenome assembly JAEEGL01 (sample SAMN16246548, study PRJNA631951) | gut metagenome | biome: gut microbiome; feature: rumen; material: fiber-attached | host: Bos | place: Iran: Karaj | collected 2018-10
GCTACGGCAGACTCGATGCGACCGATGAGGAATGTGTCGCGGCGGCAAAGCTCTCAGGCGCGGACGATTTCGTCACCCGTCTGCCGGAGGGCTATGATACGCTGCTGAGCGGCAACGGTGCGAATCTCTCGCAGGGTCAGCGGCAGCTCATTGCGATTGCGCGCGCTGCGGTTGCCGATCCGCCGGTCATGATTCTCGATGAGGCGACATCCTCGATTGATACCCGTACTGAGGCAATCGTGCAGCGCGGCATGGATGCGCTGATGAAGGGCAGAACGGTCTTCGTCATCGCGCACCGCCTGTCTACGGTCAAGAATTCTGATGTGATTATGGTGCTTGACCACGGCAGAATTATCGAGCGCGGAAGCCATGATGCGCTGCTTGAAAAGAAGGGCACCTACTATCAGCTCTATACCGGCGCATTTGAGCTGGATTAACGGAGGACGGAATATGCTGGAAAAACTGCTGCAATTTGTGCTGAAGCTGCTGCCGAAGCCGCTGAAAAATCTCTGGGATAAATATGAAAGCATCTGGCGCTACTGCTACTACGGTGCGTGGACGACGCTGCTTTCCATGGTAACAAAGTTTATCGGTATCTGGGGCTTTGAAAAGCTCGGCTATCCGACAGACATTCATCCGGTCGTGAACGGCATCAATACCACGATTTCATGGATTATCTGCGCGACATTCGCATTTATTGTCAATAAAAAATATGTGTTCCACAGTGAATCGACGAAAAAAGAAGACCTCACTCACGAGATCCTGACATTCTACGGCGCCCGCATTGTGACCTTCTTTCTGGAGGTCGGACTCATGGAGCTGCCGGTCATTTTCCATTGGGGCAGGACCGGTATGATTGTTATGACAGTCCTCTCGCAGTTTATCATTCTTGCGCTCAACTATGTGTTCAGTAAACTTGTGGTATTTCGCAGAAAATCGGATGCTGAGGTGTCTCCGACAGAATGATATAAGTGAAGCCGCTCAATCAAGCTGATTGAGCGGCTTCGTCCTAGGCGGGCAGTGCCCGCATCCATATTAACAACGAAACAGATTCCAGTGCAACCGAAGATAACATGCTCGTCTTGGGCACGCAGACTAGTGCCTGACTGTGATGTCTGCAAGGCTGCGCCATTTTGGGTGGCGGCGCAGAGACGCCCCGACTGAAAGAACAGTGCGCAGTGCTGCACAGTATGCGAAATAAAGGCGAAACAAAATGGCTGCCGGTTCTACCGGCTTAAGAAATGGTTTTGCCTTTTTTGGCAGATTCCTGTTTGACGGGTTCCTCGGAACCGCCGCGGTCGGTAAAGAGGCGTTCTTCATCGTCTGCTGCGGCATCATCGGCTTCGGGATTCTGTTCGCCGGTATCCTCATAATACGGATTGATGACGTACTTCTGAATCACCGGATAATGCACGAACATCACGAGATAACCGATAAACGCTGCCGGGAAAAATGCGAGGAGGAACATAAACAGGCTGTTAATCCAGATCAGCAGCACCATAAGCCCGAGCATCAGCGCTGCACAGACGGTCGTCAGCAGGCATTCCTTGAGCGACAGTCCGACGAGCATAAATGCATTCTTGAGGACGGTTTTCGGCTTGAGTGTCGTTGCTGCCTGCAATGCCATGATATAATAATTCATAAACAGAACAATCAGCGAGAGCGCAATCGAAATGCCGAACAGAATATAATATGCGCTGTTGCCGGTTTCCTCGACGCGCATCGGATATGCCTTGCGTCCGGCGGCGAGCGAGGCGAGGACAATGCCGTCGATCAGCCAGTAGAGCAGTCCTGCACCGAAATTCTGCGTGAAGCCCTTTTTGAATTCCTCCATGAGGAAAAATGCCTTATCCAGCACGATCAGCCGGAGCACACGCGCACAGCCTGCCATGATCGCACCCTCAAGCAGAAACTGCACGGCAATCAGGAAAAGCGTCATCGCATCCGTCAGCTTATTGTTCGTTTCATTCAGCACGATCAGCGAAAGCAGCAGCGGCGTATGCATTGCCGTGTAAATCAGATTCAGCGTGATGAGCTTGCCGAAATTGCGCCATAAAAGCTCCCAGAACCGGAAAAACGGCTTTTTCTTCGGTGCGTTCGGGTTGATGCCGGGACCGGCATTCTGATAGCCTCCAAAGAGACCCATGATGCAACATCCTTTCAGTTTGACTTATGTGAGAAGCGGTTGATTGAACAGCCAGAGCAGCAGTGTGTGCATGCCGGCAGCAAGCAGTGCAAGGAGCAGAACCGCAAGCATTGCGCTCAGCCGGTCATTCGGTGTGTTAGCGGGTTCTGCCGGCGGCTGACCGCGCAGCAGCATGCAGGTCATGCGGTTTGAGAGTCGCAGTGCATCGCGCACCGCATAGCAGAGCAGCAGGATACTGCATAAGCCGTAGGGCAGGAGCAGGATAGCCGCAATGCAGAGCGCTTTGCGCAGCGGATACTGCATAAAGCATGTACCTGCGGCGATTCCGAATGCCGTGCCGCGCGAAAGCAGCAGGAGCATCGCAGCCGGCTGTCCGAATGCGGAAAAGCCGCTCAGCCAGATGCCGGTCAGCAGAATCAGCAGGGGACAGAGCGCCGTCCGCAGGACATCCCCGAGCGTTCTTGCCGCATCGGAGAGCATCAGCCCCTGCGTCAGCAGAAAGCAGTCGGCGGTTTCCGGCATGCGTTCGGCGAGCCATGTGCCGAGCATGATGCCGAGCATGGACCAGCCGGTCAGCAGACGGATCGGGTCCGGCTGACGGAACGCCGCCTTCAGACGGCATGTCCGCGCGGACATTGTGTGATACAGCATACCCTGCATCGATTTCATAAGCATCCCTCCGCAGTAAGATATGCGGCGGCGGTGCGGAATATGCGCAAATCAGCCGCAGAGCGTTTGCAAATCTGCGGCTGATTCTGTTTTATTTTTTGCGCTCGGCACCTGCGAGCTCATATGCACGCTGTGTGCAGGCATTGCAGCAGCGGTCAACGACTGCGGTCAGATCACCCTGATAGAGCTGATCGAGACCGGCAAGCGTTGTGCCGCCCGGTGAGGAGACCATTTTGATCAGCTCGTCAATCGAATAGCCCGAATCGGTCATCATCTTTGCGGAGCCGATCATTGCCTGCGCAAACAGACGCAGCGCGGCACTGTCATCGAGACCTTCGGATTTTGCGTAATCGAGGAAACCCTTGGCGTAGAGATAGAGGAACGCCGGACTCGAGCTGTTGACTGCGATGATCTCGCGCATTTTGTTCTCGGGAATTGCCTCAGCGATGCCGCAGGTTGCAAACATCTGCATGGCAATCGCAAACTCTGCATCCGTGATGCCGTCACATTTTGCCAGTGCAGTGGCGCCGAGACCGAGCATCAGCGGCGTATTCGGCATGCAGAGAATGATGCGCGCATCGGGAATTGTATGGCTGCGGATGAACTCTGCGGAGATACCGGCACAGATCGAAATGATGACCTGCTCCCTGCGGATTGTCAGGGCATCGAGCACACCGCCCAGCACCTGCGGCTTGACGGCAAGCACAAGATAATCAACGGCATCGCTGAGCGCCTGTGCGGATTCACATGCCTGAATACCTGCATCTGCGAGCTTTTTGAGCTTTTCAGAATCGGTATCGAAAGCGAAAATCTGTGCGATCTCGCCGGATTTGCAGAGATCGGATGCGGCAATGCCGCGCATCATTGCGGTGCCCATATTGCCGGCACCGAGGAAACCGAGTTTCATAATCAACAACTCCTGTTTTGAGATTTGTTCGGGTCAGGCAGGTGTTCTGCGCGTGCCGAATACCACCGTATAGGCTTTCAGCACTGCCATGAGCACGCCGACAATCAGGATGATATCAATGGGCAGCTCCAGCAGATTCTTTGCGACTCTTGCTGCGATTGCGGCGCCGAGCGTCTTATCGCGCAGGAAGCCGTAATGGAAGTTCGCGGCGGTGTTGCAGATGAGGTTGATGAACACGACGTCTGCAACGCGCGCAATGACCAGACGGATCATCATCTCGACATCGAACTCTCTGCCGGTTTTCTTCGAGAGCTTCCGGTAGGCGATGACGCCGTAGATCAGACCCTGCATCGCGCCGATCAGCGTATAGAGCGGGAAGAATGCACCGTCCGGTGCCACCAGATAGCCGAGGATATCGCAAATCGCACCGGCACAGATGCTTACGGAAGGACCGTACAGCATACCGATTGCGGCGATTGCCAGAAATGCAAAATTGATCTTTGCAAAGCCGAGATTGATCGTGAACGACTCGATCACCATAGAGAGGGCAATCAGCAGACCGGTCACAACAACCGCACGCAGATCCTTGAATTCCTTGAAAGATTCCCGAAACATTTTCATAAAAATACACTCCTTTGCACAATTACCCTGAATGCACAAAGGAGTGTTGTATTTCCCTTATGCCTCAGCGGGATGCGGAAATCTCACCGCAAGCGTCCGGAGACGCTTTTCGTCCGCCCGACAACTCCCCGTCCGGACGGCACTTTACGCGAAATTTCCTACTCTGCGGCAGAAGCGGCGCTTCTGCCCGGCATGAATTCTGTTTTAACGCAGATGTCTTTTATGCTCAGATGCTGATGACCTTAGTGAGATCATAGAGATCGTCATCGAAGGGCTTCGTCATCTTGAGTGCTTCCTGAATATCGTAATCGACGAGCTTCGTGCCGCGGATACCGACCACGCGGTTGCCGATGCCCTTCTCGAGCAGATTGACGGCATAGTTGCCCATCTGGCTTGCGAGGACTCTGTCACGGACTGTCGGAGAACCGCCGCGCTGAACATGTCCGAGAATGGTTGCACGGGACTCAATGCCGGTTCTTGCCTGGATCGTCTTTGCGATCTCCTCGGAGTGACCGACGCCCTCTGCAACGATGATGATGAAGTTCTGCTTGCCGATTTTGCGGCTTGCCTGCATCTTCTCGATGATTTCGTCGAGGTTGTACTCTCTCTCGGGACACAGAATCTCGACTGCGCCGCATGCGACACCGGTATTGACGGCGATATAGCCGGCGCCTCTGCCCATGACCTCGACAACAGAACATCTGTCATGGCTGTGGCTGGTATCGCGGAGCTTGTCAACGAGCTCCATAACGGTATTCATTGCGGTATCATAGCCGATTGTGAAATCGGTGCTGGAAATATCGTTGTCAATCGTACCCGGCAGACCGATACAGGGGATGCCGTGTGCGGAAAGATCGCCTGCGCCGCGGTAGGAGCCGTCGCCGCCGATGACGACCAGACCCTCGATACCGAGCTCCTTACATGCTGCGACGCCCTTGAGGACGCCTGCCTCCTCCTTGAATTCGAGGCAGCGTGCGGAGAACAGCTTTGTGCCGCCGCGCTGGATAATGGACGAGACAGAACGCAGATCCATTTCATAAACGTCACGGTTCAGCAGACCGTTATAGCCTCTGTTGATGCCGATGACGGACATTCCCTTGTAAATTGCGGTACGGACGACTGCGCGGATTGCAGCATTCATGCCCGGTGCGTCGCCGCCGCTTGTAAGTACACCGATTCGCTTCATAGTTTTTATCCTCCTCATGATTGCATACCGTGCAGCAAAAGCACAGCATCATTCTTTTTATATCGTGCATAATCTGCCGCTTACTATTTTACTACTTTTTTTTCGATTCGTCAAGTGCCTTATACAGCATTTTTCGGGTTTGTTTCCAAATTGTTACATAATCGGCGAAAGAAACAAAAACGGCGGAAATCCGGCGGAAAATCAGGTCACAGAGGACGGACGCCTGCGGCGCTGCTTTTCGGTTTCGTATTTGCGCTTGGTGGCAAGTCCGCCGCGGATATGGCGTTCCTGCTTGTTCTTTTCGATGACCTCATGCACCTGCGCGGAGAGTCCTGCGTGCAGGCGCGGCAGTCGGACGGTGATATCCTTGTGAACGGTCGATTTGGATATGCCGAAGACGGCGGCGGTGCTGCGGACGGTCGCTGCATGTGCTGCGATATATTCGCCGAGCCGGAGTGCCCGTTCATCGAGCATGTCGGCACCGGATGCGGCGGTCGGATAGGGATGTTTACGCAATCTGCTCACTCCTTGCATGATCGGGCAGAGCCCTGTCTGCTGCATCATATGCGGAAGACAGCGGATTCATGCAACGGAGCGAGAAGAGAGGAGAGAGGAGTTTGAATGGAGAAAGTATAAAAGAGCCATTTAGAAAAATGCGCCTCAGAGGGGAGAGAATAAGGAATGAGGGAGCTCGGGGGGGGAACCTTAAGGAGAGGGGAGACCTGAGCGCAGCGAAGACGCCCCTTTCCTTGTGCTTCTTCCCCTCGAACTTGTACACCGCACCCAACAAAAATATTCATCGGACACAGGATAAAGATTAATAGGGACTGATTATTTTAAGAATCTATCATAGGTTCAGAGTGAAAAAACGTATTCAACATTATTCCGTTGTATCATCATAAAAAAACGCGGTATTCTGCTGAGTGCAAAATACCGCGGCATCCCGAGGAGTATTATTTGTATTATTTATCGTATGCAGCAAATGCGTTCTCGACCGTCTCTTTCTCGCAGGGCTTTGTGCATGCCGAAATGACCGGCACAATGACAATCGAGAGAATCATCAGCAGAGCGCCTGCATTGATCGGCGATGCGAGATTCAGCGGCAGCGATGCAGCCCACTTGATGAAGCCGCCGAAGCTGTCCTTGAAGAATGTGAAGATGCACATATGCGCGACCGTCGAAATGACGCCGAGTGCAAAGCTGATCCATACGGCAGCCTTGGTCGTCTTCTTGCTGAACAGTCCCCAGAGGAACGGTCCGAGGAAGGAGCCGGAGAGCGCGCCCCATGAATAGCTCATGAGCGTCGTGATTGCGGCGTTCTTGTTCATTGCGATGATAACGGAAATCAGCAGGAAGAAGATAATCAGCACACGCATCGTGACAAATTCCTTTTTCTCGTCCATTTTGCCCTTGGATGCCGGACGGAGCAGGTCATGCGCGAGCGTGGTCGAGGAGGTCAGAACCAGTGCGGAGAGTGTCGAAAGCGATGCGCTGAGCACCAGCACGACGACCAGACCGATCAGCAGCGGCGGCAGTGCCGTCTGGAGCATATTCGGAACCATTGCGTCAAATTCGAGCTTGCCGTTGGAGAGCTTCTGAATGACATTCGTGCCGAGACCCTGACCGTCCTCGGTCGTATTAAAGAGTCTCGTGAAGCCGCCGAGCAGATAGCATCCGCCGGAAACAATCAGGCAGAAGAAGGTCGAGATAATCATGCCGCGCTTGATATCCTTCTCATCGCGGATTGCGTAGAATTTGTGGGTCATCTGCGGCAGACCCCATGTGCCGAGCGAAGTCAGGACGACAACGCCGAAGAGGTTGATCGGGTCCGGTCCGAAGAGGGCGGCGAGCTTGCCGTCCGGAACCGCCGTGACCTGTCTGAGCATGTCAACCGAGCTGCCGAGACCGCCGTTGTAATTGAGAATGCAGATGACAACCGCGGAAATGCCGACGAGCATGATCATGCCCTGAATGAAGTCATTGACTGCCGTTGCGGAGTAGCCGCCGAGCACAACATAAATTGCACTCAGAACCGCCATTGCGATCATGACATACTGATAGGCGTTCGGGGAATTGAGGCTGAATGCCATTGCGAACAGTCTGGAGAGACCGTTATAGACCGATGCGGTGTAGGGAATCATAAACAGGAAAACGATGATTGCCGCACAGGTTTTCAGCGAAGTGCTGCCGTAGCGCTTCATGAAGAAATCCGGCATGGTCTTTGCATCGAGATGCTTTGTCATCAGACGGGTGCGCTTGCCGAGAACCGCCCATGCCAGCGTCGCGCCGATCAGTGCATTGCCGACGCCGATCCATGCGGCGGAAACACCGTAGCCCCAGCCGAACTGTCCGGCATAGCCGATGAACACGACGGCGGAGAAATAGGCGGTGCCGAATGCAAATGCGGTCATCCAAGGACCGATCTTGTTGCCGCCGAAGACGAAGTCATTGACGCTTTTTGTTTTCTTTGATGTGATCAGACCGATTGTTACCATGACAGCGGCGTAGACCACAACCACGATCAGCGTGATGATTTGTGATGCTGACATATGAATCCTCCCGATACGAATATTATATATAGTATGCGGCGGGCTGTTGATGCTTTTACGCTTTGACGTTTTTACGCTCTACAGCTTTAACGCAGCAAAGTAATTATAGCATATCCGCCGGAATTTGTCAAGCATTGTCGAGATTTCGGGATGATGCACAAAAATTTAACGGCGATATGTACAAATCTCATAGAATTGATATCTCAATTCAACTATCTGTAATATAACACAAAAAATCTACCCTTGTTTATCATTGCACAGCATTCTGAAACGGCAACATTTCCCATAAATTATGAACAAATTTATTTGGAAGAAATACACAAAAATTATCCGGCGGTTTATACACTTCCGCCAAAGTTTCAAAAAGCACTTTACAAGTTCCTATCTTTGTATTATAATGTAAACAACGGGGAACTGCGCGGGACGCAGTATATAACCCCGAGGATGTAATACAGCTTGTATAATGCAAAGGAAACGCGGGAATGACTCGCCGTAGGATCTGATGCTGCACGGGAGCAGCAGATTTGAAGAACGGGATATTTCTGCGCGTATTTCTATGCAGCGTCAGGACTGTATCCGCCTATACCGGAATATAAGCGCAGCTCGTACTGGCGGCGTTTATATACTAAGAAAAAACGGGAGGGTTTTTCAACATGCACAGAAAATCGAAACTGATCATTGCTGGCCTTCTGGCTCTGTCAATGGTCGCGCCGACAGTCGCAAGCATCGCGCCGATGACTGTTTCGGCAGGTCAGATCCTGGGCGAAACCGACTTCGAGTACAAGGCTCTGCCTTGGCATACTTGTGAGTCCAGCCCGGCAAAGCAGGACTTCGAGCTGAGTGACGGCGCAGTCCACATCACGATCCTGAAGGCACAGGGTGCTGCAAAGGAAAAGTGGGATCTTCAGTTCCGCTGCAGAAACCTCGACTTTAAGGCAGGTCATGACTACAAAGTCAGCTTCAAGGCAAAGGCAAGCCGCGACGGTCTTGAGCTCTGCGGCAAGATCGGTCAGCCGAATTCTCCGTATGAGGAGTATTTTGAGCTCGACGAGAACGACATGCATGACGGTCCGGATATGGGCGGTCAGTATCCGAACAGCTGCGCAAAGCTGTCCACTGACTGGAAAGAGTACTCCGGTACATTCCACTGCACCAAGGACCTCGAAGGCATGGAGTGGGCGTTCCACTATGCAAAGGGTACCCAGTACAAGGGCAACGCGAAGGACGGCGACGAGATCTGGTTCGACGATATGTCGATCGAGTGCGAAAGCGAGCCGGATGTTCCGGTCAGATCCTACGGTCAGACCGACCGCTATTGGGCATCTGTCGCTACCGGCGTGAAGGACGTCTTCATCTCCACCAACCAGCTCGGTTATTTCCCGGAGACCAAGAAGATCGCTGTTCTCTCCGATAACAGCGGCGATATCCTGCACGATGCTGAGAAGATCAGCCTCTCCGGCACTTACACCGTAAATCTTGTCGATGCAAAGAGCGGCTCGACTGTGAAGTCCTTCACTTCCACCGCTCCGGAGGCAGATAAGGATTCCAACGATAAGGTCTGCAAGATCGACTTCTCCGATTTCAAGACCCCGGGTACCTACTACCTCCAGGTAGACGGCAAGTCCTGGCGTTCCTTCGAGTTCAAGATCGGCGATGATATCTACAGCCAGAAGGGTGAGAATTCCTCGAAGGACATGCTGACCAACGCGATCAACTACTTCTATCAGAACCGTTCCGGCTGCGATATCGAGAGCAGCTACGTTGTTTCCGGTACTGATAAGGCACTGGCTCACCAGGGCGGTCATATTACCGATAAGGCATATGTCCAGCCGAAGTGGATCAATGAGTATGAGAGCAAGACGCAGGCTCAGACCTCTTACTCGATCACTGCAAACAAGGGCTGGTACGACGCCGGTGACCACGGTAAGTACGTTGTTAACGGCGGTATCTCCGTCTGGACGCTCCAGAACATGTATGAGAGAGCAATCCTCAAGGTTGAGGGCGGCGACAAGAAGTTCGCTGACGGCTCAGGTACGGTTGTTGTTCCGGAAACCGGCAACAAGATTCCGGATGTCCTCGACGAGTGCAAGTACGAGCTCGACTTCATCGAGGCGATGAAGGTTGACTCCAAGGATCCGACCTATGGCTCCAAGTATGAGGGTCTCTACTATCACAAGCTGCACGACCACAAGTGGACCGGTCTGGCAACCAGACCTTGGGACTACGAAGGTCCGGAAGATCAGGGAGGCTGGGATACTGTCCGTATCGTTAAGCCGCCTACATTCGCTGCAACGCTGAACTTTGCTGCTTGTGCTGCACAGGCTGCAAGACTCTGGCAGGATTATGATTCTTCTCAGGCAGCTACCTACCTGAAGGAAGCTAAGGAAGCATTCGCTGCGTTCGAGAGAACCTTCGTTGAGGCTGATCTGACCACGAAGAAACATCCGGATCTCGGCTGTGACTGCCCGGCAGAAGAGCTGAACGAGAATTCGCTGTACGCTCCGATGTGGCATGCAAAGGGCGGCGGTCCGTACGGTGATAACGAGGTCAAGGACGATGCCTACTGGGCAGCCTGCGAGCTCTTCACCTCCTGCTCTCTGATGAAGGACAGCGATGCTGATACCTACAAGACTGCACTGGAAAAGTACGGCAAGGCATACGGCGGTAAGCAGGGCGACAAGTCCTACAAGGTTACCTCCAGAATCACCGGCGGTGAGAACGCTTCCGGTGAAGGCTCTCTGACCTGCTTCAACTGGGGCAACACCGGTTCCGCAGGTTCTCTGACTCTCGCACTGCACAAGGATCTGCTCGATGCAGATGCTAAGAAGACGCTCGAAGCATCCATTCTGGAAACTGCTGACGAGTACCTCAAGCAGGAAGAGGAGCAGGGCTACGGTATTCCGTACACCTATGACGGCCCCGGCTACAATGATCCGAACAACCTCGATCCGAAGATCACGATCTACGGTTATGAGTGGGGCTCCAACTCCATGGTTATCAACAACCTGATCGCTATGGCTTATGCTTACGATCAGACCGGCGAATCCAAGTACCTGAGCGGCGTTACCACCGGTATGGACTACCTCCTCGGCTGCAACCCGCTGGCATATTCCTACATCACCGGTTATGGTTCTTACCACGAGAGAAACCCGCACCACAGATATTGGTCTCATGAGCTCGACAAGACCCTGCCGGAAGCACCGGACGGCGTTCTCTCCGGCGGTCCGAACGCAGGTCTCCAGGATCCGTATGTCCGTGCACTCGGCTTCGTTCCGGGCAAGAAGGACAACCCGTCCCAGAGATGCTATGTTGACTCCATCGAGGCATGGTCTACCAACGAGGTTACCATTAACTGGAATGCTCCGCTGGCTTGGATCGTAGAGTTCCTCCAGGATAAGGACAATATTAAGGACGTTGAGCCGATCACCACTTCCGCATCCAGCGAAACGACTGAGAAGTCCGAGACCACTGCCAGTTCCAGCACGACTACGAAAGATGATGTTGACTGGGGCAACGTGGACCTCTCCAAGGGCGATACTCCCGAAATGCGCGTGGACGTTTCCGACGCTGTTCTGCTTGCTCGCTTTGTTGCTGAGGATGCTGGCGCGAATGTTTCGGCGCAGGGCAAACTGAATGCTGACGTCAATGCAAACGGTAAGCCGGATGCTGACGACACGCTGAAGATTCTCCAGTTCATCGCAAAGATCATCCCGTATTCCGATCTCGGTAAGGCTTAATCTGAACGATTGATTGAGAATGAACCCAAACAAAACAAAGGGCACATCGTTATGATGTGCCCTTGTTTTATGCGGTTGTGACGGTTGCTTCGGCGGTGACAGTTGTACCGGAGATGGTTTCGGATGATGCTGTTTCCGCAGCAGATACGTCTGTTTGCGTGCCCGTTGTTTCGGCAGTTTGCTGTGTGACAGTGAAGCCGGAGAAGGTCAGGCGGAGCGGCTGTGCAGGGAGATCAAAGACCAGCGGCTCGCCGGATTCAGCAAATGAAAGCGTATAGCTGCCGCCTGCACATTCACCGCTGTAGCTCCAGCTTCCGTCCTCCTGCTGCGCGCAGGGAAGCGATTCCGCCGCATCGGCTGCATCAAGAGCTTCTGTTGCAATCCCGAGCATATTCTTCGCAGGAAGCGCCGATTTCGGAACGGTGAACGCAAGTCCCTTATAATTGGCGCTGACTTTGTCGCCGTCAAATGTCAGGACGACACCGGACAGCGCTGCCGGTTCTGTGAATTCTGCATCCCAGAGTGCATCGCCGCAGCGTGTCAGATGCAGATTCGCAGATTGTCCGTCGCCGTATTCGAGCAGGACGTCTGTCTCATAGGCTTCGGCATGCATCGGCTGAAACGGCGCATCCTGCTTCGGCAGATCGCAGCCTTGCATCAAAACAGCAGCAGGTACACAGAAAAAAAGGGCATTTCTCAGATGAATCACATGTGTCATGGATAAGCCTCCCATAATGATTTGCTTTTCACGACAGTTGATTTTCTGAGGAATGCCCTCGTTCTGTTTATTCAAATTCCCCGAACAGCATCGGGAGCTGACGGATCATATCGCTCGGCAGCATTGCACGCTTCGAGAACTCTGCGGCAGCGCAGTCACCGGCAAGTCCGTGCAGATAAACCGCGATCTGTGCGGCATGCTCCGGCTCAATGTGCTGCGCGGTCAGGGAAGCAATCATGCCTGCGAGAATGTCGCCGCTGCCGCCCTTGCTCATGCCGGAATTGCCGTTCGTGTTAATGCTCGCGTGATCGGAAAGCGCGACGAGCGTTCCGGCGCCCTTGAGCACGACGACCGTATTCGGAAAGCGTGATGCAAGGCGCTTTGCCGCGGTGACGCGATCCTTCTGCACCTCCTCGGTCGTGCAGTGCAGCAGCCTTGCCATTTCGGCGGGATGCGGCGTCAGGATGACCTTCGACTTCGCCCTCCGCAATATATCTATGCCGGAGACAATCGCATTTAGACCGTCTGCATCCAAAATAATCGGGCATTCGATCTGCTGGATCAGCGTCCGGACGACGGCGCGTACCTCGTCGGACTGGCCGATGCCGCAGCCGATGAGGACGCAGGTCGCATTTTTTGAGGCGCGGATGATCTCCGGAACCGCTTGCTGCGTCAGCATGCCGTTTGCATCGACGGTCAGCGGCTGGAGCGTTGCTTCCGGCGACTGCATGACAAGCATCTTGCAGACCTCCGGATCGGATGCGAGACAGCAGAGTCCGACGCCGCAGCGCAGTGCTGCCTGTGTCGAGAGTATTGCCGCGCCGGGCATCATTCGTGAGCCCGTGACGCTGAGCAGCTTGCCGAACATGCCCTTGTGCCCGTTATGCGGACGGGGCGGAAGCAATGCACGGATGGTTTCGCCGTCGATATGGTTGATCGGGTATTGCAGCGCGCTGAATGCTTCATCCGGTATGCCGATATCGACCAGCAGCAGTGCGCCGCAGTGTTCGGCAAGCGGGGAAACAAACAGTCCCGTTTTTGCCGCACCGAAGGTGACTGTCACATTGCAGTGCATCGTGCCGGGCGAGACGGTTCCGTTGAGCGCGGAGCCGCCGCTCGGAATATCGACTGCGATGATCTGGCGGTCGGGATTTTCGGATGCAGCAGCAAACAGTTCCTTCACCGGAAGGCTGAGGTCGCCGCGGAAGCCGATGCCGAAGACGCCGTCCACGATCATCATATGGGCGCGCACTGCTTCGAGCATCTGCGCGTGATCGGTCAGCACCTTGACGTGCTTCATCAGCTTGTACTTGGTGTATGCGGTGCGCGTTTTCGGGATGCCGCTTGTCATGCAGACGGTGATCTCGAACTGCTCTGCGAGATGCGTTGCGGCGACAAAGCAATCTCCGGCATTGTTGCCGTTTCCGCAGAGAAACAGGATTTTCTGCTGTCCGCATTCGGTTGCAATATGTGCGAGATGCGCGGCGAGACCGGCACCTGCACGGTTCATCATGATATCATACGTGACGCCGGATTGATTTGCAAGATCCTCCAGCTTCATCATTTCCAGCGGTGTTACCAGACGCATACGGCGCCTCCTTTGCTCATTCCGCTGCGGTCTCTGTCTTTGCTTCCCAGCGGAAGCCGATAGAGCGCGGCAGATGTTTTGTCAGATAAAGCAGAATATCGTCATTCGGTGTCCAGATCAGTCTGGTCTGTCCGTAGTCGGAATGGTCGAAATCAGCAAAGAATGCGGTCTCATCCTGCTGCGAGCAGGCGAGGACGGTCGTTGCCGACTGGGAAAGATTCTCCGCCTGCTGCAAGCTACCGAATGCCGTGAACTTCGTCAGTGAGACGGTCAGCATGGGCTTTCGCTTGCTCTGCGCAAGAATTTTCGTGATCTGTAGCTCATCGCCGGAGATGATATATTCATATTCGATGCTGTTCTGCACCCAGAGATACCATGTGCCGAAGCCGAGTGCGGCGCCGATGAGCAGCAGCAGAAATCTGCCGCTGAGCAGCGAAAACAGGACGACTGCTGCCGTCAGCGCAATGCCGCCGATCAGCATGCCGAATTTTTTTGCGTGATTATCGAGCTTCGGGACAATCAGCTCGCGGTAATCCGAACCGAGCATGGGTTCAATCCTCCTTTGGGGTATCTGCCTGCACGGCGGCTTTTGCGCCGTCTGCAATCGGATTTCCGCTGATTGCCGCAGCGGCGCGCTCCTTTGCATGCATGGCTTTTTTGCGCTGATACATGATCTGGTCGGCACGCTCAAAGAGTGCGACCGAGGTTTCGAGACGGTCGAATTCCGCGCTGCCGTAGCTGAATGTCACGGGATGCGGAATGAAATCAAATTCTGTTGCCGAAAATGCCTTGAGTGCTTTGCCCATTGTCTCCTCGGCAAATTGCAGATCACCACGGAAAATCACCGCAAACTCCTCTCCGCCGTAGCGGAAGACGTTGCCGTGCGGACCGCAGATTTCAAGCAGAATCTTTGCCATTTCAATCAGCACGATATCGCCGTTTGCGTGACCGTAGGTATCGTTGACCTGCTTGAAGCTGTCGATATCGGCAATCGAGACAGTCAGCGGCGTTTCCCTCTGGTTGGATTCCGCCATGGCATCATCCAGCATCGGATAGAAGGACGCATGATTGAGCAGACCGGTCATGCTGTCGCGGTTGAGACGCGAACGGATTTCGGTGATGTCGTCGAAGGTCAGCAGCTTGCCGTGCTGTCCCTCGCCGTTGGACCATTCTGTGATCTTGCGCTGATAGCTTGCATTGCCGACCTGAATCGCCGCAAATTCCTCAGAGCAGAGCTGCTTTAGGTCGAGGCGGTGCGAGCGGACAAGCGGCGTGCCGAGCGCCGGAATGATCTGCATTGCCTTGCGGTTTGCATAGATCAGGCGGTATTCGCTGTCAATGAAGATCAGACCTGTCGCCATATTCTGGAGCATTTCCTCTTTGTTGAGCAGACCGAGCCTGACGATTGCGAATGCGACAAGCAGCGCGCCGATCATGATGCCGACGGTCGTGAGGTCATAGCCCTGCGACCAGCCCGAGAGATAGATCATCAGCGAGAAGAACGGAATGAGCGCTGCCATCAGCAGAATCGTGTTCTTCTTTTTCTCGCGCTGCGGCAGCGACGCTCGTTTGTACAGGCAGAAGCTGATGTAAATCATTGCAATGACGGTGTTGTAAGCGAGATAGGCATAATATGCAGGGCCGGGGAGCACATAGAGCAGCCCGTCCTGTCCGAGACGTATGTCAGAATAGTAGAGATCGTTCTGTTCGCAGTTGAAGACGAGATAGAGTGTGATTGTCGGAATCAGATAGAGCAGGAACTGCCAGAGCCTGCCGACCTTTGCCTCATAGTGCCGGACGGCAAGCATCAGCAGCATCGGATTGATGAAGACCCTGCCGATATAGCCGAACTTAACGGCGTCGATTTTCGCAGCAAAGCCGGGTGTATGCAGCTCGACGTAGTAGGAAAGCATAATCAGAACGGAGCAGAACAGACCAAGTGTTGCGTATTCACGCAGTGAGGTTTCATGCTGATCGGTGAGGATCAGAATGATGGTTATGCCGGTCAGAGCAAGCCCGATGATGAGTGCAGCGGACAGGATGACACCGGCCATATGCGTTCACTCCCTTTGCAGATTGATTCGGTCAGAAACGATAGCGTCAATACATCTATATTGTATCACAAAAGTGTCGAAAAGTCAACGAAAAACCGCATGTTTCATGTGTACAACTTTATAAATATTCTGTGAACGGACGAAGCATGATTCTCATAAAATTTGCAATATAGAACAAAAGTTCACAGCGTTTGAGACAATCCGTCATAGATCGGCGCGTTTTGATACTTGCAATTTGCCCGTACATCCGTTATAATCAAATTAAGATGCCGGAGCTGTGCCGTCCGGCTTGTATTTCAGGGGGAGGAATGAATGTGAAACAGAAGATGATTGCAGGGCTTTGCGCTTCGCTGGTACTGCTCGGGAGCGCCGCTGCTCTGCCGCAGACTGCCGTGCAGCCGGATTACGCCGTGACGGTCAGTGCCGCAGAGGCGGACTATGACTGGTCAGGCTTTCTGAAAAAAGATGCGAGCTGGTTTGCCGGCAGCGAGGCAATCAAAATTGCAGATGAGTGCATTCAGTATCAGGTTGCCAATGAAGGCGGCTGGCAGAAGGGCATGACAACTGCGCATACAGGCGACTGGGCGCATTCGACGATTGACAATGATGCGACAACCTCGCAGATCCGGTTTCTGATGCGGACATATCAGCAGACGAAGCAGCAGAAGTATCTTGACTGCGCGATGCGCGGCGTGGACTGCCTGTTTAAGATGCAGTACAGCAACGGCGGCTGGATGCAGTGCCTGAATACGCCGGGCACCTATCATGCGCATATCACGCTCAATGACGGCGCTTATGTGCATGTGCTCCAGATCATGAAAGAAATCAGCAGCAAATCCGGCGATTTCACTGCGGTCAGCGATACCTATGCGCAGAAGGCGAAGACTTCGCTCGAAAAGGGCATTCAATGTCTGCTCGACATGCAGATTTCCGGCGCGGCATGGTGTCAGCAGCACGATGAAAATACGCTGAAGCCTGCGGCGGCGCGTGCCTACGAGCTGCCCTCGAACTGTACCAGCGAGAGCGCAGGCGTCATCACGTTTTTGTATCAGTATGCGAAGGAGAATCCATCGCGTACCGATATCCGCAATGCGGTCAATACCGCGATCACATGGTTCAAGAAGGTCACGCTGACCGGCATTGAATTTGTCAAATCCGGCGATGACAAGATCGTCCGCGAGAATCCGAATGCGTCGCCGCTCTGGGCGCGCTTCTATGAGCTCGGTACCGATAAGCCGCTTTTCTCCGACCGCGACAGCTCCGTGCATTACAATGTCATGGAAATCTCGAAGGAGCGCAGAACCGGCTATGCATGGTACGGCAACTGGGGCAAGAATGTTGTGAATCTTTCGCTGCTGCCGACCGACGGCTCGCAGGATGAACCGGAGGACCTGCCGCAGATGCCGGAATACAGCAGCAAGCTGATTGCGCAGCTTGTTGTCAATGATTCCGTTAACGGCGCGAGCTGGGGCATTGAGGAGAATTTCGGCGTCGGCAGCAAAATGTTCGGCGACCGTGATTATACCGTTGCCGGTGAAGGTAACACGCCCGCTTCGGGCGGCGAGCTGATCCGGACTGCATGCGATTCCAAAAAGTTCTCCGGCGATCTTGCAGCGCTGACCGCTGCGGAAGACCTGACCCTGAGCGTATATATGGATGTGCGCGTGATTCAGAGCCTTTCCGCCGAGCAGCTGAATGCAAGCTGGCTCAAGGATTTTACCCATATGCGGACGCAGCTTTTCAGCTCGAACGGCGAGGAATTCACGGTCTTTGTAAGAGATGTGAAGAAGGGTGAATCGGTTACGCTCGGCAGCAATTTCACCTCGCAGAACTGCGTGAACTATTTTGCAGCAGTGTTTGCAAAGCCTGCGGAGACCACTGAAACCACGACCGAAACCACGACCACCGAGAGCACGACGACCACAATCACGGAGACAACAACGTCAACTGCCGAAACTGCAACAACTACTACGGAGACCGTGACAACCACAACAACTGCGGAAACATCCGCGGCGGAGAAACTCGGCGCAGGGGCCGGCGACGTCAACTGCGACGGAAACGTGGATGTTTCGGATGCGGTGCTGCTGGCACGTTTTCTTGCAGAGGATGCGGGCGCAGAGGTCACGGCGCAGGGCAAGATCAATGCCGAATGCGACGGACAGGCGGGGCTTTCCGGCGAAGATAATCTGATGATTCTAAAATATATTGCAAAAATCATTACGGAATTTCCGGCGTGATTGTGCGATGTGACAAAATGTGCCGTGCCGGCTTGACTTTTATGAGGAAATCATGTAAAATATTCAAGGATTGCAAGCGGAACTCCGGTTCTCACCGCCAGCGAAGTGCAAAGCGGTAATCTGATTCATGATTTCAAAGACCGGAAACGGTTTGATATGAACTGTGAACAGAGAGAGCAGCGGATGATCCGTCCTTGCTCTCTCTGTTTTGTTTTTTTTGCATGATCATAAAGGAGGTGCTTGGCGATTAGCAAGCAGGAACTGCAAATCAATGAGGAGATCCGTGACCGTGAGGTACTCGTGATCGACGCGGACGGCGAGAAAAAAGGTGTGATGTCCGCAAAGGATGCACAGAAGCTCGCATATGATCAGAATCTTGATCTGGTCAAGATCGCGCCGCAGGCGACGCCGCCTGTCTGCCGTGTGATGGATTACGGCAAATACTGCTTTGAGCAGCAGAAGCGCGAGAAGGAAGCACGGAAGAATCAGCGCATTGTTGAAATCAAGGAGATTCGCATGTTTTCCGCGATTGATACGCATGACTTTGAAACCAAGGTCGCACAGGGCAAGAAATTCTTGCAGGGCGGCGATAAGGTGAAGGTTTCTGTGCGGTTCCGCAAGCGTGCCATTGCACACCCGCATCTGGGCGAAGAGCTGCTGGAGCGCTACCGTGATGAGATCGGTGACGTCGCAGTGGTTGACAAGCCGCCGAAAATGGAGGGCAGAGCAATCGTGATGTTCATGTCCCCGAAGCAGACAAAGCCGGAAAAGGGCGACAAGTCTGCAAAGAAGGCAAAGCCGCAGAAGCCGCAGGAGGCTCCGGCGGAGACTGCCGCGGAGGAAGCGGCAGAGGAAGCATAAAGCAAAGGATATGCAGCGTCTATGAGGGCAGTGCCTGCTGCCTGACGTGATCATATACAACGAATTTACAAGGAGGACGAATCCATGGCAGCCGTTAAGGTTAAGAAGATTAAGGTTAAGACTCACTCCGGTGCAAAGAAGCGTTTTCAGGTCACCGGCAGCGGAAAGGTCAAGTTCCAGCACGCTTACAAGCGTCATCGCCTCGTATCGAAGGATAAGAAGGTCAAGCGTATTGCGAGAAATGCAGGCGTTGCAAGTGCCGCAAATGCACCGACGATCCGCGAAATGGTTCCTTACAAGTAATCGGGACCTTGTACTGAAACTGAACTGAATGCCGCAGGGAATGCGGCGGACTATTGTTACGGAGGTAAAACGAAATGGCTCGTATTAAGGGCGCAATGATGACGCGCAAGAGAAGAAATAAGGTCCTGAAGCTCGCAAAGGGCTACTGGGGCAGCAAATCCAAGCACTTCAAGATGGCGAAGCAGGCTGTCATGAAGTCCGGTCAGTATGCTTACATCGGCAGAAAGCAGAACAAGCGCTTCTTCCGCAGACTGTGGATCACCCGTATCTCTGCGGCTTGCAAGCTCAACGGCATGAACTACTCCACGTTCATGAACGGCTGCAACAAGGCTGGCATCACCCTGAACCGCAAGATGCTCTCCGAGATTGCAATTCATGACCCTGCCGGCTTTACTGCGATTGTCGAAAAGGCAAAGGCAGCTCTGTAATGCATTATATCAAACACGCTCTCTCGGAATCGTCAGAGCGTGTTTGTTGTTTGTTATGAACTTTAGAAAGGGGCAGTGAACATGCTGCAGACCGCTGAGATTTTGCAGTCCGCAACCGGAAACAGGACCGTAAAGCTCTTTGTGAATCTCAATCGCAGCCGCACGTTTCGTGAGAAGAACCGTGCGTTTGCAATGGAAGGCGGCAGGCTGATTCTCGATGCGCTTTCTTCGGGCGTCCGGCTTCGTGCGCTGCTCTGGACAGAAAAGGCAAGGGAACAGTACGGCAGGGAAATCCCGTCTGCGCAGATGCCGCAGCAGACTCTTCTGATCTCGGATGCGCTTGCAAAGGAGATCGCCGATACCGAAACGGCACAGGGCATTTTTGCGATTGCGGAGATGCTGCCGGAGAAGGCGGAGCTGCCTGCACACGGTACGCGGAATATGCTGCTGCACTGCGTACAGGACCCCTCGAATCTCGGTGCGATCCTGCGAACGGCGGAGGCACTCGGCACCGACGGGCTGTATCTGTTTCAGTGCTGCGATCTGTATAATCCCAAGACAATCCGCAGCAGCATGGGCGCACTGTTCCGGCTGCCGCTGATGCGTCTGACGGATATGGATGCATTTTTTGCACATTGCCGCGCAGTCTCGCTGCCGACCTGTGCCGCTGTTGTGGACAGGAATGCGGAATTGCTCGGCGGCTATGATTTCTGCCGCGGCGCAGTCGTCCTGATCGGCAATGAGGGGAACGGTCTGCCGCGGGAGATCAGCGCTGCCTGTGAAAAGCGTCTGACAATCCCGATGTCGCCTGCATCCAATTCGCTGAATGCGGCAATGGCGGCGGGACTGTTCCTCTGGGAAATGGCAAAGAGCTGATTGAACACATGCGGAAGGGGCGGTGAGAGAATGGAATTGCAGCAGAAAACCGATCCGGAGATGCTGCGCTACTGGGTCTGGCTGTCGCTGGTATTCGGCGCGGGCAGCACAAAGCTCCTGCAATATTTGCAGCAGGCGGATTCGCCGCAGGATGTGTATGAAGCCGTGCAGGCGGGAAAATACCGCGATCTGCCGGCGGGTGCGCAGAAGGCGATGTCTGCACATTCGATTGGCGAGGCAGACAGCATCGTCTACTTCTGCCGCAGCCATGAAATCGCGCTGCTGCCGATCGACAGCGAGGAATATCCTTCCGTGCTGCGCAATATCGGGACGCCGCCCGTCCTGCTGACTGCAAAGGGAAATCTTGATCTGCTCGGGAATCCGCTCAGTCTGGCAGTCGTCGGCACAAGGCATCCCTCGCCCTATACCGAGCGTGTGACGAATTACATCGTCGGGGAGCTGAGCCGCAGAAACTTTGTGATCGTCAGCGGCTTTGCGAAGGGCGTGGACGGCATTGCACATACGGCAGCCCTCGACAACGGCGGTGCGACCGTTGCCGTGATCGGCTGCGGCATCAATGTCAATTATCCGCGGGAGCATCAGGTTCTGCGCGAACGGATGCTCTCCTCTGATCAGGGTCTGCTGATCTCGGAGTATCTGCCCGGGACGCAGCCCTTTCCGGCGAATTTTCCGCGCCGGAACAGAATCCTCAGCGGTCTCTGCGAAGCGACTGCCGTCATGGAGGCGGCAGAGCGCAGCGGCTCGCTCAGTACGGCACAGCATGCGGTTGATCAGGGCAGATATCTCTACTGCGTCCCGCCGGCGGATATTTTCGATCCGCGCTACCGCGGCGTGATTCCGATGCTGCGCGACGGCGCGTTTCTGCTGATGAGCTATGAGGATATTCTGATGTCCTATTACAGCCGGTATCCGCAGTATATGCAGCAGCCTGAACCGGTGCTGCGCGATTCGGAACGGCTGGTCTTTGCAGCGCAGACGCAGACACAGCAGCCGCAGATTCCGGCTGCGGATACTGCCGATGCCGTCACGGAGCCGGTGAAAGCTGCACCGCCGGCGCCGGAGAAGGATGAAAAGCCGCTGCCCGAAAGTGAAGCGGGCAGGGCGATTGTGCAGTATCTGCGCGAATGCGGCGATACCTATGCAGACGATATCGCGGCAGCGCTGGATATGGACCTTTCAACGCTGCTCAGTGAGCTGACAATGCTGGAACTGGACGGCTTTGTGGAAACGCTGTTCGGCAAGCATTACAGAGCATGCTGATTGCACAGATGAGATACAATCGGGCGGAATGCCCGCGGGAAGGATTATGAATCATGTCAGAACTTGTGATCGTTGAGTCGCCTGCAAAGGCGAAAACCATTCAGAAATATCTCGGTACCGGCTTTGAGGTCGTCGCATCCATGGGACATGTGCGCGATCTGCCGAAGTCCAAGCTCAGTGTCGATATTGAGCATGATTTTGAGCCGACCTATATCGAGATGAAGGGCAAAGAGGATGTTATCAAGGACCTGAAATCGCGCGCAAAGAAAAGCACGCGCGTCTGGCTCGCAACGGACCCGGACCGCGAAGGTGAAGCGATTTCATGGCATCTGGCGCAGCTGCTCGGACTCGATACCGAGCAGAATAACCGCGTCGAATTCAATGAGATTACCAAGACCGGTGTGCAGGCAGGTATGTCGCATCCGCACAAGATCGACCTGGACCTTGTCAATGCGCAGCAGGCACGCCGCATCCTCGACCGGATTGTCGGCTATCAGCTCAGCCCGTTCCTCTGGCGCAAAATCCGCCGCGGACTCTCCGCAGGCAGAGTGCAGTCGGTCGCGGTGCGTCTGGTCGTGGACAGAGAAAACGAAATCCGCGCATTCCAGCCGCGTGAATACTGGTCCATCGACGCAAAGCTGACTGCGAAATCCTCGCGCAAGGTCTTCGCGGCACATCTCGCAGAAGTTGACGGCAAAAAGGCGGAGCTTGCTTCCGGCGAAGATGCAGACAAGATTCTCAAGTCGCTCGACGGTGCGGATTTTATCGTAAAATCTGTGAAAAAACGCGTCACCAGCAGACAGCCTGCGCCGCCGTTCATTACGTCTACGCTCCAGCAGGAGGCATCCCGCCGCATGGGATTCCAGGCGCGCAGAACGATGAAAGCCGCACAGGAGCTCTATGAAGGCGTCGAAATCCCCGAGCTCGGTGCAGTCGGTCTGATTACCTATATGCGTACCGACAGCCTGCGCATCTCCGATGAGGCGAAGGCTGCCGCTGCGGAATATATCAGAGGCGCATACGGCAAGCAGTATCTGCCTGCGTCACCGCGTACCTTCAAGACCAAGAAGGGCGCACAGGACGCGCACGAAGCAATCCGTCCCTCCATGCCGAATCTGACGCCGGATCAGGTCAAGGACAGCCTGACGACCGATCAGTATAAGCTCTATAAGCTGATCTGGGAGCGCTTCATCGCAAGCCAGATGGCAAGCTGTCAGCTCGATACCGTTTCTGCGGAGATCGAGGCGAATAACTGTCTTTTCCGTGCATCGGGCTACAGCGTCAAATTTGACGGCTTTACCAAGCTCTATGTCGAGGCGAAGGACGGCGCACAGAATGATGAGGATAACAAAGAGCTGCCGCCGCTGACCGAGGGCGATCCGCTCAAGCTGAAATCGCTCGACGGCAATCAGCACTTCACGCAGCCGCCTTCCAGATATACCGAAGCAACGCTGATCAAGGCGCTCGAGGAGAACGGCATCGGCAGACCGAGTACCTATGCGGCAACGGTCAGCACGATCCTCTCCCGTATGTATGTCGAGCGCGACGGCAAGCAGCTCAAGCCGACCTCGCTCGGTGAGGTCACGACGGAGCTGATGAAGGATCAGTTCAAGCAGATTGTCGATGTCAAATTCACTGCCGATATGGAATCCGATCTCGACGGCGTCGAGCAGGGCAAGACCGACTGGGTCGAATCCCTGCGCAAATTCTACGATAATTTCGAGAAGACGCTCGAAAGCGCTGAGAAGGCAATGGACGGCAAGCGTCTGCGCGTACCGGATGAGGAGACCGACGAGGTCTGCGATGTCTGCGGCAAGCCGATGGTCATTAAGATCGGCAGATTCGGCAAATTCCTTGCGTGCTCCGGTTTTCCGGACTGCCGCAATACCAAGAAGATCGTCACGCCGACCAAGGGCTTCTGCCCGCTCTGCGGCAAGAAGATCATCCTCAAAAAATCCAAGAAAGGCCGCAGCTTCTACGGCTGCGAGGGCTATCCGGAGTGCAACTTCATGACATGGAGCACACCGGTCGAGGACCGCTGCCCGAAGTGTAAGAATACGCTGTTCAAGAAGGGCGGCAGAGCCGGTAAGCTCGTCTGTGAAAAGCCGGACTGCGGCTACGAGAGACCGCTGTGAGTACGGTGACGGTTGTCGGGGCAGGCATGGCAGGCTGCGAGGCTGCATGGGCGGTCGCGCAGGCAGGGATTCCGGTAACGCTGTATGAAATGAAGCCGCAGAAATATTCTCCGGCGCATCATTCACCGGATTTTGCCGAGCTGGTCTGCTCCAATTCGCTGAAAGCGTCGCGGATTGATTCCGCTGCCGGACTGCTCAAAGAGGAAATGCGGCGGCTGGGGTCGCTGCTGGTTCCCTGTGCGGAGGCATGTGCCGTCGAGGCAGGCGGCGCGCTTGCCGTGGACAGAGAACGCTTCTCTGCACTTGTCACCGAAAAAATCCGGTCTCACCCGAATATTACGGTTGTCAATCAGGAGATTGCGGCGATTCCGGAAGGGGATGTCATCATCGCAACCGGTCCGCTGACCTCCGATGCGCTGCATGAACCGATTGCCGCGCTGACCGGAAAATCTCTGTATTTCTATGATGCGGCGGCACCGATTGTCACCGGCGAGAGCGTCTCCATGGACAGAGCGTTCTATGCATCACGCTACGGCAAGGGCACTGCCGATTATCTCAACTGCCCGATGACAAAAGAGGAATATCTTGCGTTTTATGATGCGCTGATTCATGCGGAATCGGCACCGCTCCATGATTTTGAGCAGGAGGCGCTGCGCGTCTACGAGGGCTGCATGCCCGTCGAGGTGCTGGCAAAGCGCGGTGAGGATGCAATCCGCTACGGCATGATGAAGCCTGTCGGACTGACCGACCCGCATACCGGCAGACGTCCCTATGCTGTTTTGCAGCTTCGCAAGGAGAACAGTGAGGGCACGCTCTGGAATCTTGTCGGATTTCAGACGAATCTCAAATGGGGCGAGCAAAAGCGCGTATTTTCAATGATTCCGGGACTGGAGCATGCAGAGTTCGTCCGGTACGGCGTCATGCACCGCAACAGCTTTCTCGATTCCCCGAAGCTGCTCGACAAGACCTATGCGCTCCGCAAGGAACCGCGCATCCGCTTTGCAGGGCAGATGACCGGCGTGGAGGGCTATATGGAATCCGCAGGCAGCGGCATTCTCGCAGGAATCAATACCGTGCGGGCAATCCGCGGGGAAGAGCCGCTGATTCTGCCGCCGGAAACCATGCTCGGTGCACTGACAAACTATATCACCGACCCCTATCAGGAGAATTTGCAGCCCATGGGCGCGAATATGGGCATCCTGCCGATGCTTGATGCAAAATTCCGCGGTAAGGACGGCAAGCAGAAAAAATATCAGGCATATGCTGACAGAGCGCTTGCTGCGCTCGATGCCGCAATGCAATGAACGCAAAACAGTTTTAGCATCTGCATGCGGCAGGCAAAGTGAGGAAACATCATGAAGCACGGATTTCTGACCGCGGTATTGCTGAGCCTGTGCCTGTGTACGGCATGCGGCAGTTCGTCAGAGGTGGTTTTTGAGCCGACTGCCAATCATACAAATCCGCCGAAAATCACAACAACGGCGGAACCCTCTGCCGGAACGGAAACCGGTACGACGGTCAGTCACGAGCCGGAGGAGGGTCTTGCGGAAACGGAATTACAGCGCCGGATCGGTGTGATTCATGCGCTGGAGCCGCAGCCGATTCCCGATGAAGGTTGGACGGATGAGACACTTCTGCCGCTGATCAGCATCGGCGGCGCGCCCGCATCGCTCCCGTTTGCGCTCTCCGATCTGCTGTTCGGCTATGAAATCACCGGAGAGCATGCGGAATATTATACCGAGCATGCAGATGAAGTGTTTACACAGTGGCTCGTATTTGCAGAAAATCAATGCTATGCACACAATATCTTCGGTGAGCTGGAAATACTGCCCCGTGTGGAATCGCATAATCCGCAGCTGCCCGACGGCGCCGATGACGATGAGCTCGAGCTCGAAGTGTCATGGTGCGTGCCTGCGGCAGACGGCTCTGTACGGTATCCGTTCAGCGTGAACTGCGTGACAATCGGTTCAAGCTATCAGGAGCTTCTGGAACGCATCGGGCTGAGTGAACAGGACAGTCTCTATGAGCCGGATGACAGCGATGAATCGGAACCGGACTGGTTCACGGTTCACTGTTCTACGGAAAGTGTGAATATTGTGTTCTGGGGAGGTCAGAACGTCGTGCGGACGGTTTATCTGACGGAACGGAATCTGTAAACGGAGGATATCATCATGCGTATTATTCTGGATGCAATGGGCGGCGACAATGCACCGCTCGCACCGCTTGAGGGTGCTGCAAGAGCCGTCAAGGAGCTCGGCGTCGAGGTTGTGCTCAGCGGCGACGAAAACCGGATCAGGGCACTTGCGCAGGAGAATCAAATCCCGCTCGACGGCATTTCCTTCCTGCACACCGAGGAAATCATTACCATGGAGGATCAGCCGACCGATATCGTCAAGGCGAAGAAAAACTGCTCTATGGCGCTCGGCATGCAGAAGCTCTCCGAGGACGAGGGTGATGCCTTCGTATCTGCCGGCAATTCCGGTGCGCTGCTTGTCGGTGCGACGATGATCGTCCGACGGATCAAGGGCATCAAGCGCGCTGCCATGGCGCCGCTGCTGCCGACGACTGCCGGTCATGCAATCCTCATGGACGGCGGCGCAAATGTCGAATGCAGACCCGAGATGCTTGAGCAGTTCGGCATCATGGGCAGCATCTATATGGATAAGGTCATGCATATCAATAATCCGCGCGTTGCGATCATCAACAACGGCGCCGAGGAATGCAAGGGCAGAGAGCTCGAGCAGGAGGCATATAAGCTCTTTGAGGCGGGCGACCTCAATTTTGAGGGCAATATCGAGGCGAGAGATATTCCTGCCGGTACTGCCGATGTGCTCGTCACGGACGGCTTTACGGGCAATATTGTCCTGAAGCTCTATGAGGGACTCGGCAAGTTCTTCGCCGGCAAAATGAAGGAGATGTTCTCCGGCGCAGGCAAGATCGGCGCGCTCTTCATGATGGATAAGATCAACGATTTCAAGGATGCGTTCGATTACAAGAAGGTCGGCGGCGCGGTGCTGCTCGGCATCTGCAAGCCTGTCATCAAGGCGCACGGCAGCTCGAACGGCGAGGCATTCTTCCACGCAATCCGGCAGGCGAAGAACTGCGTAGACGGCAGAATCTGCGAGACAATCACAGATGCACTTGCCGCGCGGAAGGAGAAGGAAAAGGCGGAGGCGGAAGAAGCCTGACCGCAGGATTATACAAACTCAGGATATGCAAGGGGGTATCGTCATGCAGATCAAACCGCAGTCGGAGCTGGAAGAACGAATCGGCTACCGTTTCAAAAATGAAGCACTCCTCACCGAAGCGCTCTGTCACTCCTCCTATGCGAACGAAAAACGCGGCGTGCTGCGCTGCAATGAACGGCTCGAATTCTTAGGCGACAGCGTGCTTTCCATCGTCGTTTCCAATCATCTCTTCCGCAACTGTACCGAGCTGCCGGAGGGGGAACTGACAAAAATCCGCGCATCGCTTGTCTGCGAAAAATCGCTGTTTGAATGGGCGAAGGTCATCGGGCTGGGGGATTATCTTCTGCTCGGTCACGGCGAGGATCAGTCCGGCGGCAGAACGCGCCCCTCGATCCTCTCCGATGCATTTGAAGCGGTCATTGCGGCGATGTTTTTAGACGGCGGCATGGATGCCGTCACGCCCTATATTTTGCAGTTTATGCCGGAGCATTTTGACCGTCCCTCGGAGGCGTTCCATGACTACAAGACCGCCTTGCAGGAGGTCATTCAGCAGAATCCCGAGGAGCGCGTCGAATATGTGCTCGTCGGCGAGGAGGGACCCGACCATGCAAAGCAGTTCCGCATGGAGGTGCGTCTCAATTCCAATGTGATCGGCAGGGGCGTCGGCAAATCAAAGAAGATCGCAGAGCAGATGGCAGCAAAGGAAGCGCTGATGCTCATGGGCGAGAAGATATGAAAAAAGCAGCAGTTGCTGCGTGTATCGCGGGCGGCGTGATTGCGGCAGGCGCGGCGCTCTGTGCGGTTATGCCGGGGCAGCTCATGTACCTGTATGTGACGAAGAAATATCCCGATGCCGGCAGGACAATTCCGCAGTTTGCAGTCTGCGATGTGCCGGCGGATTATCTGCCGTATACGATCAGGGGGCTGACAATCTCTGTTCCGGCGGATTTTGTGCTGACAAAGACCGGACACGGCTTTACCGGTCCGGACGGCAAGAATGCCGTTCTCGTCACGCGGAATGATCAGACCGAGCTTGCGGAATACACGGACCCGTGGGAATATTATCATTATTCGGAGGCGGATTACCGCCGCTATTTTGAAGCAGTCGGCGCACCGTATCCCGATGCGGCGGATGCGCGGACAAAGCTGCTCTGGTACTGCAAGGATACGCTGATGCCGGAGGACTGTCTGCATCTGCGCGGCAGAAACTGCCTGATCTTTCGGGAACTGGCTGAGAATAAACATGACGCATGGGAATCGGAGGAAACGTGGATTCTGCCGATGAACGGCGCGAAAGCCTATGTGAGCGATTCCGATTATGATGCAGTGACCGGTAAGCCGTACTGCTCGCTGCTTGTTTATCCCGACGACTGCCGGAGCGATGAGATTTTTGTGCTGATTCGCACGGAGAAAAGCACCGCAATGCAGATCATCAGCTCGGCAAAGCTCGCACCCGCAGGAACATGACACTGACAGGAGGAACATATGGCGCAGATCAGACCGGCGGCAGCAGAGGATGCATGGCGCATCGCGGAGATTTATGTGACCGATTACCGCCTCAATTTCTATCCGCATTTTCTCAATGATGCGTATTATTTCGATGAGCTCAATGTGCGTGATGCGGCTGCCGAATTTGCAGATGCAGAGGCACTGCGGCAGACCTTTGTCTATGACGACGGCGTCATCAAGGGGTTCATCCGGCTGGACGGCGCGCTGCTCGATAAGCTGTTTGTCGAGCCGGTGTTCCAGAGCAAGGGAATCGGGGCGGAGCTGCTGCAATTTGCCGTCGAACACGGCACGGATCACCTCTGGGCGCTCAAATATAACAAGCGCGGGATTGCGTTCTATCAGCGGAACGGCTTTGCGCTGACCGGTGAGGAGATCATCGAGGATGAATGGGTGCCGCTTGTGAAAATGGTTCTGGGGCGCTGAGCCGGAAACTGCCTTCGGTGCTTTGATAGATGATGATAAGGATTATAATGAGGATAACAGATAAATGTATTTGAAAGCCGGCAGTGCCGGCATCCAATGATCTAAAGCTATGAGCGGGTGAACCGGAATATAAGGCTTTGATGCTTTATGAATGATGATAAGGATTATAATGAGGATAACAGAATAAATGTATTTGAAATCTCTGGAGCTGCAAGGCTTCAAATCGTTTCCCGATAAAATAACGCTGACCTTCGATGAGGGTCTGACGGCGGTTGTCGGTCCGAACGGCAGCGGCAAGAGCAATATCGGCGATGCGGTGCGCTGGGTGCTCGGCGAGCAATCGACCAAGGAGCTGCGCGGCAAAAGCATGGAGGACGTCATCTTCTCCGGCACGAAAACGCGCAAGCAGATGGGCTTTGCAGCCGTTACGCTCACGATTGACAACAGCGACCGCCGACTCTCTGAACCGGAGGATGAGGTCGCCGTCACCAGAAAGCTCTACCGCAGCGGTGACAGCGAATATCTCATCAACGGCAGAAATGTCCGCCTGAAGGATGTCAATGAGCTGTTTATGGATACCGGTCTCGGACGCGACGGCTACGCGATCATCGGACAGGGCAGAATTGCCGAGATCGTCGGTGCAAAATCAAATGAGCGCCGCGATATCTTCGAGGAAGCCGCGGGTGTCTCCAAATTCCGCTACCGCAAGCAGGAAGCCGAACGCAAGCTGGCACAGGCGCAGGAGAATCTCATCCGCCTGACCGATATCACCGCAGAGCTCGAAAGCCGCCTCGGTCCGCTTAAATCACAGGCGGAAAAGGCGGAGAAATATCTTGTGCTTGCCGCAGAGCGCAAGACGCTCGAGGTCTCCTTCTGGGTCTATCGGCTCGGACGGCAGACCGCACAGCTCGATACGCTCTCCGAGAGCTATTTGCAGCTCACTGCCGAATACGAGAATCTGCAAAGCGATTTGCAGCGCGAGGAGGAAAAGCTCAATCTCGCGTTTCAGGATATGCAGCAGGCGACCGTCGATATCGAGACGCTGCAAAATAAAATCGTTGCATCGGAGCAGGAAAATGCCGGTGTGACCGCAAATATCGCTGTCTGCAACAATGAAATATCGCACAGCAATGACAAAATTGCAGAGTTTGAACGCAGACAGGCAGAGCTTTCCGATTCTGACGGCGAATGGGAACGCAAGCTCGCCGAGCAGGACAGCTACCTCAAAACACTTGCCGGTCAGCAGACCGTTTTGGAGCAGGAGATTGCCGCACAGATGCATCAGCTCGAGGCGCTTGCGGCGAAGAATACTGCGCAGGGCGATGCAATCACGCAGCAGGATACCGCGCTCCGGCAGCTCTATTTGCAGGAGAATGCGCAGCGCGTCAGCATCGAGGGCATTGCGCGGGAGCTTGCCGAAACCAGAGAGATGATTACCAGAGCCGAAGCCGACGGCGCATCCGTCACGGAGCGGCTCAAGCAATATTCAAAAGATGAGCAGAAGCTGCAAAAACAGATCGACGCTGCCGCACAGAAATTGCAGGAGCAGCAGAACCGTCTGTCCGGCTTCAAGCAGCTCGCAGGCATCCGAGAACAGAAATTTCAGCAGGCACAGGACGCCGCAAGCCGCTGCAATACCGAATATGAGAATGTCCGGCAGAAGCAGCGCATTCTGCGTGACCTCGAACAGAATATGGAGGGCTATGCAGGCAGCGTCCGGCAGATTCTGAAAGTCGCGGGCAGCGGCAGACTCGGCGGCGTACACGGAACCGTGGCGCAGCGGATTACCGTCGAGCCGCAGTACGGCACCGCAATCGAGACCGCACTCGGCGGCGCGCTGCAAAATCTCATCGTCGAAAATGAGGACACCGCAAAGCGCTGTATCCGCTATCTGAAAGAGATCAGAGGCGGCAGAGCGACCTTCCTGCCGCTGACCACGATCCGCGGCGGACGTCTCAGAGAAAATCTCAGCAATATCGACGGTTTTGTTGCACTGGCATGCGATCTCGTCGGATTTGACGATATCTACCGCAATGTCATGGAGAGCCTGCTCGGGCGCATTGCCGTGGCAGAGGATATCGACGCTGCATCGCGCATTGCGAGACAGTTCCAGTATAAATTCCGCATTGTGACGCTCGACGGTCAGGTCGTCCATGCAGGCGGCTCCTATTCGGGCGGCTCGGCGGCGCGGTCTGCCGGTGTCATTACGCGGACGCATGAGCTCGAGGAGACTGCCGAAAAGCTGAAAGCCCTCGAAGCCGAAATGGATACGCTCAAAGCAGATGCCGCAAAGCGCAAGGCGGAGTGGGCAAAGCTGCTGACCGATATCGAGGGCGCACAGGCGCTCATCACCGAATATCAGGCGGAGCAGAATGATTTGCAGCAGCAGCTCGCGGCAATCGGTGTCCGTGCGGCATCCGACCGCGCATGGCAGGAGAATGAGGCAGAGCAGCGCGCAAGGCTGAATGAGAAGATCGCACAGCTCGAAGCATCCAAAGCCGAGGCGGCGGAAAAGCTCACGACACTCGAATCGGAAATCAAAGAAGCTGCTGCGAAATTGCAGTCTGATTCCGAATCGCAGACGATGCTGCAAAGTGAGCAGGCAATGCTCTCGCAGCAGATCGCAGACCGGAAAATCAAGCAGGCGGAGCTCGCAAAGGACATCGAAAGCGAGCGGCACCGCCGTATCACCATGGCGCAGAATATGGAGCAGGCTGCCGACCGGCGCGCCGAGATTGCAGACAGCATCCGGCTCGAGCAGAAGAATATCGCCGAAAAGCAGCAGGCAATCAAAGAACTGACCGACGGTCAGGAGGCAAGACGCGCCGCAATCACCGGCATGCAGGAGGAGATCGGCAAGCTGCGCCGCATCCACGATGAAAAGGAACGCTATACGAACGATCTGCGCAAGGGCATGGACGGTCTCCGCGATGCCAGAGAGAAGCAGTCGCTCGAGCGCACCCGTGTCGAGGAGCGCAAAAACAATGTGCAGAAGGAAATCGACGACCTCATCTTCCGCTTGCAGGATTCCTATGAGCTGACACGCTCCGAGGCGGAGCAGCAGGCAGAGCCGATTGAGAATGTCGGCGAGGCGGAAAAGCAGCTCAGCTCGCTCAAAAACCGTATCCGTGCGCTTGGCTCGGTCAATGTCGCGGCGGTCGATGAGTACAAGGAAGTCTCCGAGCGCTACGGCTTCATGACGGGGCAGATCAAGGACATCGAGACCGCGAAATCCGAACTGGAGCAGCTTATTGCGCAGCTTACGGCGGATATGTGCACGATCTTTCAGGAGAGCTTCACGAAGATCAACCAGTATTTCGGGCAGATTTTCGTCGAGCTGTTCGGCGGCGGTTCTGCGTCGCTCGAGCTGACCGACCCCGAGCATATCCTCGAATCCGGCATTGAAATCAAGGTCGCGCCGCCGGGCAAGGTCATCAAGAATCTGATCTCGCTCTCGGGCGGTGAGCAGTCTTTTGTTGCGATTTGTATTTATTTTGCGATATTGAAGCTGCGTCCGGCGCCGTTCTGTATCCTCGATGAGATCGACGCGGCGCTCGATGAGGTAAATGTACGCAAATACGCGCAATATCTCAAGCATTTCTTCGGCAGGGTACAGTTTGTCGTCGTCACGCACCGCCGCTCGGCAATGGACGAGGCGAATGTCCTCTACGGCGTCACAATGCAGGAGGACGGCGTTTCCAGACTGCTGCGGCTCGACCAGAACGGCGTTGCTGTCACCGAATAAAGCGGAGCGATGCAGGCGAAGAATCTGTATGACTATCTACTGTGCTTAGGGCAGACAGTAAGATTAGATACTTGAAAACGAATCAACAGAAGCTGCTGCGAATGATAACGCAAATTGAGGTGTTACAACATGGGTATATTTCAAAAAATCCGTGACGGACTGAAAAAGACGCGCGACAACCTGATGAAGGGTCTGCGCCGGATGCTCGGCTCGTTCACGAAGATCGACGAGGAGCTCTTTGAGCAGCTCGAGGAAACGATGATCATGGGCGATATGGGCGCGGAGACTGCGGTCGAAATCTGCGACCGGCTGCGCGACATGGTCAAGGAACGCGGCATCACCGACCCGAACGATATCATGGGTCTGATTCAGGAGATCACCGCAGGGATGCTCGGCGAGGACGAGGGACTCGATCTCACGACAAAGCCCTCGGTCATTCTCGTGATCGGCGTCAACGGCGCGGGCAAAACAACCACAATCGGCAAGCTCTGTCATCAGTTCAAGAATGACGGCAAGCGCGTGCTCGTCGCGGCGGCGGATACCTTCCGCGCGGCGGCAATCGACCAGCTGCAAGTCTGGACGGACCGCTCCGAGACCGAGCTCGTGCGCCATGCAGAGGGAAGCGACCCTGCGGCGGTTGTCTTTGATGCGATCACGGCTGCCAAGGCGCGCGGCTGCGACGTCGTCATCTGCGATACCGCGGGCAGACTGCATAACAAGAAGAATCTCATGCAGGAGCTCGCAAAAATCAACCGCATCATTGACCGTGAGGCGGAGGGCTGTGCGAAGGAATGTCTGCTCGTCCTCGATGCGACAACCGGTCAGAATGCGGTCAATCAGGCGCGGCTCTTTCAGGAGGTTGCCCCGATCACCGGCATTGTCCTGACGAAGCTCGACGGCACCGCAAAGGGCGGCATCGTCATCTCAATCAAGAATGAGCTGAATATTCCGGTCAAGCTGATCGGTGTCGGCGAGGGTATCGACGATCTCCAGCCCTTTGAGGCAAAGAGCTTCATTGATGCACTCTTTGACCGTGAAATCGACGCATCTGCTGAGGGTTCCGATGATAATGCAGAAGAAGTATCCGAGAATAACACGGATGAAGAAACAGAAGATATTGCAGAAAATTATGAAGATATTGCAGCGGATGCGGACGATCAGACTGCGGAGCCTGCCGCTGAGACTGAGAGTCCGACTGAGGAATTTGCAGATGATACGCCTGATTTCATTTCGGAGGATGAAAACGATAGTCTGACTATCAATATTCCGGAACAAAATGATATCCAGACTGCCGAAATGACAATTCCGGATGATACTGATGCTCTCACCGAAGCTGCGGACGGTCTGACAGCCGGTATCGCAGAATCTGTCAGCGATGCCGCGGAGGAGATTGCAGAGGAAATCACCGAGGAAGTTACCGAGGTTACTGAGGATACTGCCGAAGAAACCGCAGAGAAAACCGACGAAAATATGCAAGAATCCGATGAGGCAGCCGCCGAATCCGCTGCGGAGGAGGAAGAGCCGAAGAAGAAAAAAGGCTTCTTCAGCTTCTTCAAGCGCAAGAAATAACGGAGGCACATACGATGAAGCTGGTGCTTGCGACGAACAACAAAAACAAGCTGCGTGAGATACGTCAGATGCTCGCAGATACGGACATTTCCGTGATCTCGCAGCGGGAGGCGGGCTATGAAGTCGAGCCCGAGGAGAACGGTACAACTTTCGCAGAAAACGCCGCGATCAAGGCGGAATGCATCCGGCAGCTTGCATTGAATCAGGGCGATCAAATCTGGGTGCTCTCCGATGACAGTGGGCTTTCCGTCGATGCACTGGACGGTGCGCCGGGGGTCTATTCCGCGCGCTGGGCAGGCGAGGGCGCATCCGACAGCGACCTGATCGCAAAGCTGCTGCATGAGATGCGGGATGTGCCGGAGGGGAAGCGTCAGGCGCATTTTGCCTGCGTGATGTGCCTCATGTCTCCGGAAGGGACAAAGGAATTCTTCGAGGGCAGGGTCGAGGGCGAAATTCTCTTTGCAGCCCGCGGCGCAAACGGCTTCGGCTATGACCCTGTGTTCGGTTATCAGGGGCGCTCCTTCGCGGAGGTTCCTGCGGAGGAAAAGAACGCCGTTTCGCACCGGCACAATGCACTTGTACAGGTCGCGGACCGGCTCAGACAGCTTATGAAATGACAGGAGGTATGTGATTATGATGTACCAGAGAATCTGCCCGAAATGCGGCAGTAATGATATCGTGATCGTGGACGGCTCAGCCGGTGCATACGGCTCGGGCAACAACATCATGACCGGCGGCACAATCTTTTCTGCGGTCAAAGTAGACCGCTATATCTGCGTGACCTGCGGCTTCACCGAGGAGTGGATTCGCAGAGAGGAGCTCGATAAGCTCGGCAGATCGAAGAAATGGCACCGCTGACTGCAAAGGAGAATCCATATGCTGACAAGTAAACAGCGCGCACAGCTCCGCGGTCTTGCATCGACCGAGGAGAGTATCCTGACCGTCGGAAAGGGCGGCATGAGCGAGCAGCTCATCAAGCAGGCTGCCGATGCGCTTCATAAACGTGAGCTGATTAAGGGCAATGTGCTCGAGACCTGCGAATTTTCTGCCCGTGAGGCAGCCGAGCTGATCGCAAATGAGACCGGCGCAGAGGTTGTCTGCTCAATCGGCAACCGCTTCGTGCTCTACAAGCGGAATCCGAAGAAGCCGGTCATTCAGCTCGTTGATACGAAGAAAAAGAAATGAGCCGCAGAATTGGGCTGTTCGGCGGCAGCTTTAATCCGATTCACAACGGGCATCTGCATCTGGCACGCGCCGTGAAGCGGGCTTTGCGGCTCGACGGTGTGGTTCTGATGCCTGCCGGTGAGGCGCCGCACAAAAGCTCTGCCGCCTATGCACCGGCTGCAGACCGGCTCGAAATGTGCCGGATTGCGGCGAAGCCCTACCGCTGGATGAAGGTTTCCGATTATGAAACACGCAAATCCGGGAAAAGCTATACGGTGGATACGCTGCGTGCACTGACCGCGCAGCATCCCGATACCGAATGGACGCTGATGATCGGCAGCGACATGCTGCTCAGCTTCCGGACATGGCGCGAATGGCAGGAGATTCTGCATCTTGCATCGCTCTGTGCGGTCTCGCGTGAGCAGGGTGATCTGCCCGGACTGCAAGCCTGTGCAGACAGCATGAAAGCCGAATGTCCCGATGCGGAGATTCGTGTCCTGACCGTGGATGCCGTCGAGGTCTCCTCAACGGAAATCCGGCAGAATCTGCAAAATCATGCGGATTGCTCTTGCCTTTTGCCGGAAAATGTAGTACAATATATACAGGAGAAGCATCTGTATCTTCCGGATGAAGAGGTGAATATTTTTGAGTCAGTCAAATCAGAATGAGCAGATTCGCAGCCTGACAGCACTACTGAAGGCACGGCTCTCCAAGAAGCGGTTTACGCATTCGGTCAATGTGGCACGCGCTGCATTTGCGCTTGCGGAGCGCTGGGGCGCCGACCCGCAGAAGGCATATCTTGCCGGTCTGCTGCATGACTGCTGCAAGGAGCTGCCCTTCTCCGAGCAGGAGGAGCTGATGCGCGGAGGACCCTTTGCCGTCAGCGATGCGGAATGGCTCTGCAAGCCCGTCTGGCACGGCGTTGCGGCGGCTTCGTATATGCATGCGGAGCTCGGCATTGAGGATGAAGAAATCCTCGGCGCGGCGCGCTGGCATACGGTCGGGCGTGCGGATATGACAAGGCTTGAGGAGATTGTCTATATGGCAGACCTGATCTCCGCCGACCGCACCTACCGCGATGTCGAGCGCTTCCGCAAAATGGCGCAGAATGATCTCGAGAAGGCGATGCTCTGCGCATTTGAATGGGCAATCGAAAGCGTCCTGAAAAAGGAAACACCGCTGCCGGTCTCGACCGTCGAAGCGTATAATTACTATCTGAAAAAGCTCGCTGCCCGCAGCGAGGGCAAGGGCGAGCAGAAGGCAAAATCTGCGGAAAACCGCAAATAAACCTTACGCATGTTCATCGCAAAGGAGCATTTTACCGCATGGGTATAGATGATACACAGGAACACCGCCGCCGCCGTCCTGCCGCGCCGAGAGAATCCTCGGTTCGTAGCGGCAGAAGCGTGCAGGGTGCCGCACGGAGCCGTTCACAGCAGGTGCGCCGCAGCAATGTCCGTTACGGCGATGCACCGCAGCATCCGCATCCGGCTGCATCACAGCGCCGCAGTGAGCCGGTGCGCCGCAGCAATACGGGAGCGCCGGCAAAGCGCAGGGGACTCTCAAAGCAGGAGCGCATCAAGGCAGCGGTCTTTATCCTTGTGATTCTGATTCTCAGCATTATTCTGATTTTGCATCTGCCGGTAATTCCCTATACCGTCACCGATCATACCGGCAATACCACAACGACGCACATCTCTCTGATGAAAAAGTTTAAGCACTGGCAGCCGTTTCTTGAAATTGACGGTGAGCTGGAATCCAAGGACTATGAAATGGAGCCGAAAAAGGGGCTCGAAGGCGTGAAGGACGGCGTCATTGACGACGGTCTTGATCTCGACCAGATTCAGGAGGGACAGTTCGGCGTCCTGTTTCTCGGTACGGATGAATCGCGCTCCAATACCGACGTCATGATGCTTGCCATGTTTGATATCCGCGCAAATGAGATTCACATTCTCCAGATTCCGCGTGATACCTTCGTTCCGGGCTATACGTCCTTTGAGGCAGGCAAGATCAACAGCGTCTACAAGCTGGGCAATCCGGACAAGCAGCCCGTACAGCGCGTTGTGGACTGTCTCGAAACACTGTTCCGCGTGCCGATTGACCGCTATATCACGACAAGCTGCAATGACATTGCGGAGATTGTCGATCTGATCGGCGGTGTCCCGATTGATATGCCTTATACGATCACCTATGAAGCCGATAAGATCATCAATCAGGGCAGGCAGGTGCTCAGCGGACAGCAGGCGGAGTGGATGGTCCGATTCCGTCATGACTACTCCGAGGGCGATATCGGCAGAATGAAGGCGCAGCGCATCTTCATGGCAGCCGCAATGGCAAAGATCAGCGAGATCGGCAGCATCGAAATGCTCGGCTATATCAACAAGATTGTTGACAAAAAGCTGATCGGCTCAAATCTGACCGTCGATGAGATCAGCAAGCTCTCGGACTTTGCATCGACAATCGGCATGGAGAAGATCACGATGCACATGCTGCCGGGTGAGGGCTATAATTACTATCCGCCGGATCCGGGCGAGATCGAGTATTATTCGGTCTGGATGATGCATAAGCAGCCGGTGATTGATCTGCTGAATCAGTATTTCCGCCCGTATTTTGAGCCGGAAGCCGATCTGCCGATTGTGGAGATGCTGACACCCGATCAGTATCAGAGTACGCTCTATGACAACGATATGACCGATTTCCAGCGCATCGAAGACGGCGACACCTTCATGGGCGGGTAACACCCGCGGGAATTGATCTGAAGCCCGCCGAAAGCTCATGTATGCACGGCGGGCAGTGCCCGCTTCCTATTCTGCACCGAAGTGAGAACGATAAAATCATGAGATCATTGCTCGTCTTTGATACGCAGTCAAGTTTCTGATTGTAATACAGGAAAGGGCTGCGCCCCTATGGGCGACGGCGTCAGGCAACGCCTGTATGAATTGATCTAAAGCCCGCCGAAAGCTCATGTATGCGCGCGGAGAGTGCGCCCAACTGAACTGACAAGTGAACTGTCATGCAAACGACGCCGAAGATAGGCGAAGCAAAATGGAGCCGCGCACGGCGCGGGAAAGGAGTGTTGAATATGACGACACAGGAAAAGCTCGAAAAAATCGTAAAGATTCTCGACAGCAAAAAGGCGGAGAATATTCAGGTCATCGGCATCACCAATCTGACGATCATTGCCGATTATTTTGTCATCGCAACCGGTACGAGCACCACGCAGGTCAAGTCCCTCGCGGATGAGGTCGATTTCCAGCTCGGACAGCTCGGCATTGAGCCGCGCGGCGTCGAGGGCGTCAGAGCGGCAAACTGGATTGTGCTCGATTATGCCGATATTGTTGTACATGTATTCTACCGCGACACCAGAGACGAATATCAGCTCGAGCGCCTCTGGGCGGACGGTGAGCAGGTCGATATCTCGCATCTGCTGACGGAGGCGTAATGACGCTGAACAAAGGACAGAAAATCTGCATCGGCATCTCGCTGTATCTGATTCTCAAGCCCGTTTGCAGCAGCCTGTTCCTCGGCGGTTCCCTTGCACCGCTTATAATCGGGATTGCAGCGCTGTTCCTTTTGTATTTCGGCGTCAGACACAGCAATACCGTCATTGCGGTTCTGCTGATGCTCGGCGCCTGCGCCTGTCTGCCGGACAACATCCGCAATATCGGTTTCAACAGGTATCTGATTTATCTGCTCGAAGGCATCGCAGATATGCTCTGCGCGGTCGTGCTCGCATTTCAGCCCGATGTCCGGAAGCATTGCAAATTGTCAAATTAAGCGAAAGTGAGGCTTTTCTAATATGCAGGAATACAGTTTTTCCGCAGTCGAAAAAAAGTGGCAGGATTACTGGGATCAGCACCAGACCTTCCGCGCAGAAAACGGCAGCACCAAGCCGAAATTCTACGCGCTGGTCGAGTTCCCCTACCCCTCCGGCCACGGTATGCACGTCGGCCACATCAAGGCGTATTCCGGCCTTGAGGTCGTCAGCAGAAAGCGCCGTTTGCAGGGCTATAATGTCCTGTTCCCGATTGGCTTTGATGCCTACGGCCTGCCGACTGAAAATACTGCCATCAAAACCGGCGTACATCCCCGTCAGGTCACCGATGAAAACATCAAAAAATTCACCGGTCAGCTCAAGCGTGTCGGCTTCTCGTTCGACTGGTCGCGTGTGGTCGATACCACAGAAGAAGGCTACTACAAGTGGACACAGTGGATCTTCCTCAA
>JAEEGL015365305.1_pt1 | contig 40116 bp, 37 predicted proteins | sample 9134231 | NCBI WGS metagenome assembly JAEEGL01 (sample SAMN16246548, study PRJNA631951) | gut metagenome | biome: gut microbiome; feature: rumen; material: fiber-attached | host: Bos | place: Iran: Karaj | collected 2018-10
AATATAATTTGTTATTATTCATATTTAATTCTTTAATACATGAATAATACTTTATTTTCTTTTTATCTAATACTTTAATTAATTCTTTTTCAAGGTTATTGTATGATCCACAATTGAATATTACTTTCTCAACTTTAAAATTATCTATAAGATTTATTGCATCTCCCATATGGTCGTAATCTCCATGAGTAATAATTAAAACATCTATTCTTGCTATTCCCATACTATGTAAATAAGTAATAGTTTTTTCATAAATGTTTTTATTATATATTCCCCCACAATCGATTAATATGACTTTTGATTTATGAGGATATATTAATATGTTTTCATCTCCTTGTCCAACATCTGCTGCAATATAGTAAAATGAATTATCTAGATATGGAAGTAAAATGTTTATTAGTAGAATAATAATATTTATGATAATGAATTTATAATTTCGTTTAGAAAAGAGAATTAAAAAAATGTAATATAAAGCAACTATAAAAATTGGCATTTTGGGGATTATTATGTTTAAGGAAACGTTAATTAATAAATTATTTAGAAAAAGAAATATATTTGCAAATATTATTGTAATGCGACTTAATGGTAAAAATATATATGATAATAAACAAGCTGGATATAGTATAAAAGTTACATATGGTACCATTACAATGTTTTTAAGTATGCTTAGAATATCAAGTTGATAATTTAAATTGATATTTATAGGAAGACTATATAATAAAGCAATTAGACTTATGATAGTTATTTTTCTTAAATAGTTACCCCTAATGTACTTACGAGAGGCGTTTATTCCAAATGAAATAATAAATGAATATTTAAATGCCAGTGAATAAATGTTCCACGGGTTTATTAGCAATATAAAAAATAGAATAATTATTAATATTTGAATACTGTTTAGTTTTAAATAACATTTATCATTTATGTAATGAAAAATATAACTTAATACTGCTCTAATTACGGATATACTGAATCCCGTTAAAAACGCATAGAAGAATAGAATAAAGCTTATTATAAAAAAACGAGGAGTTTCCCTTAGAAAAAAGAATAATCCTCTTAGAAGTAATACCAATAAACTTATATGCATTCCCGATATAGCAATCAGGTGAACTATACCATTCTTTTTAAATAATTCATAATAATTTTCATCAAGATCATTTTTATTACCAAATATAAATAATTTTAAATAGCCACTCATTTTTTCATTATAATTGCATCTATTAAATAAATAATTTTTTATTTTATAAAAGAAACTTGCTTCTTTTATTACTTCTATGGTTTTTAAATTCATTGTGTAAAAAATATGATTATTATATAAGTATTTTTTGTTATTAAAGTTGTTAGGAATAGTATTATTAATAGGTTCTTTTAAACTTCCTGTTACTTTTACTATATCCCCATTCTCTATATCAATAGGATCATAAGAATATACCTTAATTTTCTCTTTCGATTTTAGAATAAAGCTTGTATATTCCTCTTTAATGATTATATTTGTTACTTTCCCTTCGAAAACTTCTTCAGATTCGTTATATATAGATTCATATTTTATTATCACAGTTTTTAGTACGCAATAAAGAACAATAAAAATAACTAGTAAGTAATATAAAAGATTAGACTGTAATATGATCTTTAATCTTCTCATACATTGCCTCTCCTATTCCACTTACATTAGTAATATCATTAATTCTTTCAAACAAACCTTTTTGTTCTCTATATTCAATAATGCTATTAGCTTTAGATTCTCCCACTCCAGATAAGGTCATTAACTCCTCTTTGGATGCTGTATTGATATTTATTAAATCATTATTTTTTTCTTCACAAAAGTCTTGCTCTATAATCAATCCTTCAACTTCTTCTTGTGGACTATCCACGGCAGCATCATTTTGAACTGTGGTATCTACTATCATAGTGTCTGTCACCTGTTGCTCGATTATTTTGTCTTTATTGTCTTTTGAACAATATGTGTTTTTTAATGATTCGAGCGATTTTTTGAATTCAGTTTTTGTTGCTACATAAATAACCATTTCATTTTTTAATTCTTTGCTAAGGTTTATATTTAATGTGTATGCTGTACTTTTAAATCCTCCCGCAGCTTTTATGGCATCGGTTACTAGTTTACCAAGTTCTAAGGAATAAACCCCTGGTTTTTTTACTGCTCCTTTTACATCTATATTTATTAGTTTAATTTCTTCTTCAGTTTCATCCTGCTTTGTATCAGGGGCATTAGCATATTCTGTTATCCCTGATATTTCTTTCTCAACATAATTATTATTTGAATATAAATGAATTATTAGTATTAGTTGAGTACCTATAATTAGAAATAAAAACAAACATATAATATGCATCCTATATTTTTTTAGAAAGCTCATCTATTCACCTCCTTTCAAAAATATATATACAAATGTCTTTTATTATTTCCTTGCAAAAAGAAGGCATAAAAAAAATAATAATTACTTTTGAATTATTATTCTTACTTTATTATCTATTACACCATCGTGATTAGAATCCATATAATCATAGAATCTTGCACCTGTTGCTGTTGGTATACGCGTACAACCATGTGATTGAGGTTTACCAAAATCGGATTCTGGTTGGTTATAAGTATGTGCGAAGTAGTTTCCATCATAGTGGAACGCATAGTCTACTGTTACACCAGCTTTGGTAAAAGTACGATCCCTTTCAGCTGTATCTATATACCACATTCCTTCAGGAGTCTCATATCCCCTTTTTCCTGTCGAAGCTTTTGAATTTATTAACATTTGTGTATTACAGTAAAAATTAAATCTTTGATCGCTTTTATCAACAACAACAAATCTTCCCTTTAATTTTTCAATATCTCTTTTAGCAACATATCCAACGCTACCGTCATAAGATATTAAATAGTAATCATTCTCTTGTCTTAATATATTAACAACATGTGGATAAGAAATGGCAACAGTTCTTCCTGTGCTAGTTGTAAACGATGTGTCGCGTTTTACAGCACCCATGCAGAATATTTCGATGTTCTCAGCATCAGGATAATATGATTGAACTGCACTTCTTAATGATCTTGTAAATTCTTTACTTATATATACGAATTGTCCATCATATCTAACTAAATACCATTGGTCATCTACTTGAGCAATAGTTTCTATTTCATAACCTGAAGGTAAAGTACCAAGTTTTGTTTCATTGCTTTTAACAGGTTGACTTCTATAATTTAATACGTCTGTAGTAACAACTACATCCTTATCTTCAACATAACAGTGTTCAGGAAGAACATTTCCGTATGTTTGAGTAAGAAATTCGTGAGAAACGTATCCTAGTTGACCATTACAAGATATGAAGTCCCAATCACCATCATTAAAGATAACTCTAACGGAATCACCTCTATTGAATCTACCAATCGCTTGATAATCAGTTCCTGGTCCTAATCTAAAATTAACTTTACTAGCTGTAATTGATGCATCTGCATCAACATTTGTTATTTCTGCTAAAGCAGCACCACTATTAATACACATTACTGCACCTAATAAAAATGATGCTATTCTTTTATTAATTTTACCACACATATCCAATTCCCCCTTTGAATATACGTACATTCTAGCACATTTAATAAAAAAAGTCAAATATTTGTTTGTATTTGACTCTTAATAATCGATATCATTCTTGGTAATTGTCTTTAAAATAGACTTTTTCTTGGCATTTTTAGTATTTGTAGCATGCTTGATAACAGTCTTTTCATATACATTTCTAGCAAATCTTGCATTACCGAAATTCTTGGTATCTTTATATTGATCTACTAGCTTTTCGAATTCTTTTAATGCATCATCATTGCATTCAAATCCTGCCTTTTTTACCATTCCAAGGAATATTTGACTTAATTCTTCTTTAGTATAATCATCAAACTCTAATGTATATCCTATTCTAGATACTATTCCAGAGTTTGAATCTAGGAAGTCTTGCATTTCTTTAGTATATCCAGCAAAAATTACTACTAAATCGTCACGATAATCTTCCATCGCCTTAATTAGCGTTGCTATTGCTTCTGCATTATATTGGTTATCGCCTTTTTTATCTTGTAATGCATATGCTTCATCAATGAATAATACTCCACCCATTGCTCTATCTACAACACTCATTGTTTTTGGGGCTGTTTGTCCAACATATTCAGCAACTAAATCTTTTGAACTAACTTCAATTAATTTATTTTGCCTAATATATTTTAAATCATATAGAATTCCGCATATCATTCTAGCTACTGTAGTTTTACCTGTTCCGGGATTTCCTAAGAATACCATATGTAAATTTATATTTCCTAGTTTTAATTCATCCTTTGTTTTATTTTTTAATGAAATTAAATCCACAAGGTCTTTTAATGATTTCTTAACTTTTTCTAATCCAACTAATTCATTTAAATCCTTAAATATTTCATCAATTGGTTTTAATTTTTCTAATTCAGGAACGTCTTTATTAAATGAAATATGATTAATTAAGATGTTTATATAATCAAGTGGATCTTTTGTAGATTTTGGATAAGTTTCTGTTATGTAATCCAATAATTTAACTTTAAATTCATCTTCTAAATTAAGATTATTAGTTGAATCTAATACTCTTTGATAAACGTCGTTTAATTCTGGTTTTTCATACTTTAATTCAAATAAGAATCTATTGTTTAATTCATCATCTAATTGGAAGAATAATTTTAATCTATCTTCTTTATCAGCGACAATTGTAATTCTTTTTTCTAAACCTTCCATCATGTAATATACAAATTTCTTTTTGAAGTTATCATCATGCATATTGATGCCGTCTAAATCATTAAATACAATAATTCCATCTTCTTTATATAGTTTTATTAGTTTATCTATTTCATCTATTTTAATTAATGAATTAACACTTACTGTACTATTATCTATATAATGATAATTTTTTACTGCTTTACTTAATAATTCCGCAACATCTTTAGAAATATATTCGTTATTAACTTTAATATTGAAGTTGATATAATTATCTACTTCTTTTGCATGGTATGACTCCATATACTTGATTATTTTCTTTAATAAAGTTTTTGAAGCCTCATCTAAGTATAGTTTGTCTACTTCGTCATTATAGTCCATTTTTTCTTCAGGAACTGTTTCTGTAGCTATAGTTGTTACCTCACCTTTTTCCTGTTTGTTTAGAAAATCATTTATATCTAAGGTTGCTTCAAAAAAATCCTTATATACATCATTTAAATCATATCTTTGCATAATAAGCCTCCCTTAATTCAAAAATAAAGCATATTTTATGCTTTACTTTTCAACTTTTAGTTCTAACATTTTATCTTTTAGTTCTTTTTCAATTGCAACTAATTCTTTTTCAGCTTCAACACGTTTAGCTCTTCCTTCTTCATGAATCTTAATTACAGATTCTAAAGTATCAACGATATCTTTATTTGTCTTTCTAAGAGTTTCAATATCGATAATAGCTTTTTCAGATTCCTGAGCAATATTGATTGATCCTTGTTTTAATGTTTCACTATTCTTCTTTAGCATATCATTTGTTAATTTAGATACTGCTTGTTGATTCTTTAATGCTCTTTGAGTATTAGTAATACCTAAAGCAAGTACCATTTGGTTTTTCCAAAGAGGAATTGTATTTGTAATTGAACTTTGAATCTTTTCAACTAATTCTGCATCAGCATTTTGTAACAATCTAATTTGTGGTGCCATTTGAATAGATATAATTCTTGTAGTTTTTAAATCATATATCTTCTTTTCAAATCTATTAATTTGTGCTTCTAAGTCATTTACTTTTTGAACATCAATTTGTTCTCCTGATTCTTTAGCTTTCTTTGTTAATTCTGGTAAAGTAACTTCCTTTAATTCTTTTAATTTTCTTTCACCAGCGATAATGTATAAAGAAACTTCTTTAAAATATTCTAAGTTCTTTTCATACATTGTATCAAACATATTAACATCTGTTAAAAGTTGGATTTTATTCTTTTCTAATCCACCCTCAATAGTGTCAATGTTCTTTTCAACTTTACCATAGCTAGCTAAAATTTTATTGAATTCTTTCTTAGCACTATAGAATAATTTTGAAATACCTGTTTTTGGTGGTGTTGCAACACTATCAAATGTTTTGATTTCCGCAACTAATTCTGCTAATAAATCACCAGCATCACCAGTTTGTTTTGTTTTAACATTCTCTAATACTGTATCAGAGAATCTACTGATTTTGTCTTGAGCAGCTGCACCAAATTGTAATATTTGTGTTGAATCATAAATATCAATTTTCGAATTAAATTCATCTACTGCTTTCTTTTCAGCTTCTGTTAATTCATCATAATTCAATGATTTTTCAATTTTTGCATCAGTTACTTCCTTACTTGTTGTTAATTCCGTAACAATGCTTTCATCCATTTTCTTATCTTCTACTTTGATTTCTAAATTTGCCATTTTTCCTTCTTCCTTTCTCTATTTAAGATAATCAATTAGTTGATTATAATAATCCATCTTTAAACTTGTTACTGTGCTTGTAATCTTTTGTGGAATTGCAATTCCAAATGATGATACATCGTATTTTCCACCAGTAACGCCAGTTCTAAATCCATATTTTTCCCATGCTATTTGTTGAATTTCACTATCATTAAATGCATCATATAGTTTTTTACCATTTTCAGTAAACGCTGCATAACAGTGTGAATTCCAAATTGTAGGTTTTGGATACAATATTATTATATCATCTTTTACTTGAGCAAACTTATCAGGTTGCTCATTTGCAAATTCTATTATACTTTTTTCATAATCAACAATCATAGGTTTTCCACCCATTCCTGTCATTAAATATGATTGGAATAAATCTGCAGGAGTATTATTCATATATCCTGATTTAATATAGAATTCTTTTAATTTTGGTAAGTTTTCTTTAATACTTGAATCTGTTATTTGATTTTCTCCAAGGATTGAAAGTAATAATCCATAGTATGTTGCTCCTGGACTTGATGTTACAGGATCTGTGGAAGCTATATTAAGGTTACCATATAAATCTGGTAGGCTTATATCTTGCCACTTCTTTCCGTCTAGAATATAATCAATTAATTTATTCATATCACTTATGTAATAAACACCATCAGCGTCTTGAGTAACTATTCCTTCTTTTTGTAATGAAGCAACTACTTCTTTCCAACTATAAATTACAATTGGTGTATTAAGAGTTAATCCTCCATCTAATACTGAGAATCTTTCAGCTTCCCCTGCTGCTGTATCTGGTCTTAATTTGTAATAGTCATAGAATCTTTGGTCTGATGTAAATAATGCATCATATTGAGTTACTTCTTCACTATGTAATGAATATGTTTTACCATTTTCAATATTTTTAATTATATCTGGTTTACCATATTTAGCATATTCTCTATATAATGGCCAAAGTACTGTTTTACCATTACTCCAGTTATCAAATACCGGATTAAGTTTATACTTATCTCTTAATATTTGAATTACTCTTTCATCAGCAAGGAAGTCTTCTTTTCCTCCACCCGTTGCAACATATACTGTAGTTAATTTAGATAAATCTACATTGTTTGGATTAGCAGGATTGTGATCTAGGAAATATTTTATTCCAACGATTGCTGCTAGTAAAACTACAAATATGCCTATTCCTATAATTCGTTTTTTGTCCATATTACTTACTCTCCTTTTCTTCAGTATTATTTACTTTAATGCCATCTGATTGCATCATAGCATCAAATACTTTTAAATCTATACCGGTTTCTAGTATTTCTGATTCATATACATTGTTTAACATCTTTTTATATGCTTCATCTAGATTTTTAATCATTTTATCCGTAGATTCCATAAATTTTTTTGAATCACTAGAAGTTAAATTTAAATCTTCAATAACATCATATCTATCAATTATACTTACTGTTGTTGGTAGATAATATTCAAAGAAGTTTTTAACTTTTTTATGTTTCTTAGGGTCAGCTTCAATGGCACTAATTATTTTATAAATAGTATCATTTATGCTAATTATATATCTTTTTACTTCCGGAGTATCTATCTTTTTCGTCATATCCAGAATATGTTTATTTTGCTTTTTTGCATTCTCAACTTGTTCATATAAACTATAACTAAATTTTCTTAATTTGCTATCATTCTTTCCAAATACCAACTGGCCTGCGACAAAGGCACCACCACCAATTAATAATGATGGAAGAATGGGAACAGATAGTGCCAAGTAAGGAACTGCAAAGAAAACTCCACCTGCCGCTGCCGACAGAATATTCTTACTATCCATACTATATCCTCCTAGTTATAATTTCTAACTTCTTTAAATGCTGCTAATAAATTTTCTTTTCCATCAAATATTTTAGCATTGGTTAAATTTGCAATTTCTTGAAGTTGTCTTTCATCAGCAGTACCAAATGTAATGCTATAAACTGGAATTCTTAAATTATTTCTACGATAATAATATGATAAATTTTGATATGTTCCAACATTGGCTGCACCATCAGTCATTGCAATAACAACTTTGTTATAATCGTCACTTTCATTTTTTAATAATTCAAGTGCGTTTTGTATTGCATCATATAAAGCTGTTGATCCTCCAACTGAATTAGTCTTTATTTTGTTAATTAATTCACTTGTATTATTTCCATAGTATGGTCCCCAAGTCTTATTAGCTCTCGTTTCAAATGGTATTACCGTTATTTTATCTTTTCTTGAGAACTGTAAGTTATCTGATGCAGATTTTTCACTATCTAACAAATAATCCATAGAATTAATTAGACTTTCTATTCCTTCGCCATACATACTTCCTGAGTAATCTAGGCAAAATACAATATCAATCGGTTTTCTAAATTCATCTAAGTAAAGGGTGATAGCCTTATTTATTACCTTTTTAGATGGATATTTAACCGCTGTTAAATATCTTGTGGTATCTATACCATCATCTGGATTAAATATGCTCTTATCAGCATTTTTATTAATACCACCATACCAAGTTCTTCTACCAGTTTTTAATAATTCCCTTTGTCCTTCTTCACCTAATAAATATTTCTTTAAAGCGAAGTATTGGTCTTTTTTATCAGTATCGCCTTTGATATATGCGAATGTTGAATCATTAATTGGAACCCCGTCAACTGGGTAAATTGTATATAACTTATCATCTCCATTTAACTGTTTGTTAATATTAATAATTGATGATTCACTGGTGATGATTGCTTCAAAGTTCTTGTCGTTTTTGAACATTTCTTCAAGGTATGTTTCACTACCTGATACTCTTTCTACCCCAGAGAATAAACTTACTAGATTTTCTGCTAGTCTATCATCATCTAGCATTTCTGTAGTTAACACCTCTGGAGATCCAGCAAGTGTATTTAGGAATCCTAGATATGCTGTTGCTCCTGTGTTAGTTGATAATACATTTGGCATAACATACTTTATTTGTTTGTTTTTAATAAGTTCTAGTATATCAGCGTTAGTAACTTTTCTATCAATTAAGCCAAGTTCTTTTGCTTTACTCTTTCTAATACCCATGACTACTGGGGAAATACTTATTGAAGATGACTCAGAATAAATTGAGGTATTATCTAGCATATATAACCATAATGAGTTAGATATCCATGCTCCATTATATTTACCTGAATTGGTATTTAATTCTTCAACAATGTCCAAATCACCCATATGGGTTATTTCCAAATCAATTTTATTCTTTTTAGCATAGGCTTTAAATGATTCATCTACAAATCTATTTTCATCTGAAGATAACAGATGAAAGGCATTATCATTTCTTCTGGGTTTATTTTCTATTGAATTGTTATTGTCTTCACCACCAAAGAAGACAAAATAGCCTATTACAAATAAAACTATCGCTAAAAGAATATTTCCTGAATCTTTATTTTTTTTCATAATACACGCCCTTTTCCTTTTATATTGTTTCTTTATTCTCAATTACATGTGGTAAATATATTCTTAAACCTATTAGTATTGGGGGAATAATAAAGTATGCTATCGTAAACATTGTTAAGTCTGATGTAATTGGTAATAGCAATTGATTTGCTGACTCCCAAACTGTCGGAATAACTACAAGTGATGAAGTTGCTAAACTAAATGCTGTTGAAATAGCAAGCAGAATAAGCGATGCTATTATAAAACTTGCTGCAATCCAAGGGAAAGTTTTTATAAAACTTCTTTGTGCAGCGAACATACCTAAGATTATCAACACTCCAAAAATAATTAGAACATTGCTTATAGCTTTTCCGGTAAAAACCATCGCCATTGAGTTTGCTTGAATAGCATATGTTTTAATAATTTTTATTAGTCCCTTATAATTTGTAGATAATATTTCATTAGCAGTTTTGGAATCCTTCCCAACTAATTTATTTCCCTCAAATTTTATTTGGGCATCATCACTAGATACTTCAAATTGTCCTGAATATATTATATAATTTGCAACATCCTCTAAAGTGTTCATTTCAGATGTATCAGTAAAAACTGATAATTTTTCTTTTAGCATTATTGTAATTTCTTCGCCTAACGTTAATCCAGATTCCTTATATCTAGATAATAATTGTTTATAATCATCAGTTTTAAGATTTAATTGTTTTGTGATAGAGTTATCGTCTACCTCATCATAAAAAGAAGCGCTATCTATTACCTTTTGTATATCAAAATTGTCTATTGCTTTTTCTATTTTTTCGTTGCTTAGATTATTATTAATCGATTTTGTAATTGCAAACCCTGACAAAACAAAGGTAAGGCCTATAACTAACAATATAGATATTATTATGCAAACAATATTAATAATGGTTTTTTTATCAAATTTAATATTTGTATTCATAATATCACCTTCTTTATAATCCATTAGTATTTTATCACATAAATGCCAATTAAAAAAGATGGATTGACCATCTTTTATGAAATCTTTTCGTATTCAATACCATCAATAGTTACAGTATTACCATCTTGACTAAATTCTAAATTTTCAAATTTTCGCTTTGGTGCAGGGATCAATAGAGCTCTAATATTCTCAGGTACTTCAATTGGGGCTAAATTTTCTTGAATCATTATACTGTCCTTATAACATTTACATAATACATATGTATTTGTTGGTGATTTTTGTCCGCCATAATCAATTATATTTTTTTTATCCTCAATTTGGTTTGTGTTAGGGTTAAAAATCTGCACTATAGTGCTGCCACCTTCTTTATCGCCACTGTATTCACCATTTTGCATAAGTCGTTTAACTATTCCATAACATTTAAACCCATGCTCATTTATATTCTTTTTTAATTTTTTTTCTGCTATTCCAGCAAAAATAAGGAGGCCTCCTGTTATTGTAAAAATCGCAAAAAACACTAATGAAATGCCATGGCTTTCGGGTATCCACCAAAAAGGAAGAATAGATAAAGAAACGAATATTATCATTATTATTCCTGCTATTATCATGTTACATTCTCCTTTTATTATTTTTTCTTGTATTTAACGCCATCTATGGTTACATATTCTCCATCTGGGCTAAATACTACATTTTCCGAATTGGAAAAGTTTGATATTATTATTAACCTTTTTTTGGTTTCTTCTGGGATTTCATTTATATCTATTTTTTTTATTATATTTACATCTCCTTGATAATATTTACATAGCACGATAGAGTTTACAGAATATTTTTTGTAGTTAAAACCTATAACTTCTTCAAAATCCTCTAATTGGTTTGTTTCGGGATTCACAATTTGAATAGTTGCTTTATATTCTGGATTATCATTAACAGCAAAATCAGTTGTTTTTATTTCCCTAACCACTCCGTAACATTGAACACCATTTTTTTCGGTTTTTATATTTTGTATTACTGTTTTTCCACCACTAATTATTAAATATAAGGCTATAGCATCAAATACATATATAAGATTAAATGGCCCCATTAACATAAGAGAATGAGTCATTTCATAGAACATATGATGAAAAAACGTCACAAAACACCCAAATAAAATACCAGTTACTAATTTTGCCATATTCTATCTCCTTTATTATAACTATATTGATATTATAACATATACAATTATAAATATTAAATTTTATTCCATTCTTAGTGATTCAACTGGGTCTTTTTTTGCAGCCATACTTGCTGGTTTGTAACCTGCAATAACATTTAATATAATACTTAATAACACTAAAACTATGGCACTAGTTATAGGAAGTTTAGCCATACTTTCGAATTTAAATATTGCAACTAATATTACATTGATTAAATTTGATAAAGCCAGAGCAACTACAATTCCTAATATACCGGCAATTGCTCCTTCAATAATTGTTTCTGCTATAAATACTCTTCTAACATCTTTCTTTGATGCCCCAATCGCTCTTAATATTCCAATTTCTTTTGTTCTTTCTAGTACACTAATATAGGTAATAATAGATATCATTATTGAAGATACAATTAGACTTATAGCAACAAAAGCAATTAATACATACGAAACAATATCAACAACTTTTGTGATTCCTCCCACTACGCCTTTCATTATGTCAGAGTATGTTATTTCTAAATCTGTGAACTTGTTGTCATCATTATATTTTGTTATTAAATCCTCTAGTTTTTCTTTTGATTCATAGTCTTTGGGATAAATATTAATACTTGATGGATCATCTAGTTCATATAATGCAAGTTTTGATGCAACATCATCGTATGTGTTTAAGAAGCCATCAAATTCTTCTCCGGTTAATACATTTACATTTTTGTTGTTAATTTGAGCTTGATATATTTGTGTTTGGCTATTCATCTCAATTACTTTTTCCGTTAATTGCTTTGTATATCCAACAAAACTTTCTGAACTTTCTTTGTCTTTAACTAATCCCACCACTTTGAGAGTAATTCCATTATTAATTATATTTTTCATATAGTTTTGATTGTTAGAATTATCAATATAAATATTATTTTCTAGTTTATAATAGTCAGTATTTAATATTAATTTATATGATAGGTTTAATAGTTTGTCATATGAAAATGATGTGGTCTCAACTTTGTAACCCTTACTCTTTTTAATTTTAGAAATATCTTCTATTAATATTTTTTTATCTTTAATTCCTAGCGAATAAAGAATAGTATCGTTTATTTGATTATCACTATTAACTACTAAAACTATTTCATTTTCATTAGATGGTAAAGAACCCGCTAATAATTCATATTTCTTCTCTTTAATATCTATTTCTTTAAATAGATTTGTTTCTGTAGAATTTACTCCTAAATTACTTGGATTAACTTTTTCATAATCATTTGTATATACTTGGGGAATGATACCATAGTCATATTCTATTTTTGTTGATAATTCTTCAAATTCTTTTGTTGATTCTATGTATTTCTTAAATGCTTTGGTATTATTCTTTTTTAACACACCCTCATCTGTTATAGCAGATACTCTTACAATGTCATCTGTTGAACAAATTTTATTTTCCGCACATTTTTCATTATCCCCAATCATTGAGAATGCCGCACTTAATGTTCCAAATAAATCATAACTTGTTTTTTCAATTCTTAAAGGATAATCTGATAGTGATTCTCTTTCTAATTTTTTAGCATAACTATTAACTCCATTTGATAAAGCTAGGATTAAAGCAATTCCAATAATGCCTATTGAACCAGCAAGTGCAGTCAAAAAGGTTCTTCCTTTTTTTGTTAACAGATTGTTTAAAGACAATGATAAAGCCGATAGCAATGACATTGAAGTTTTGTTTGTCTTTTTTGCTTCTTTATTATCCTTTTCTTTACCCTTTACTGGATTACTGTCATTAATTATCAATCCATCTTTTAATTCAATTATTCTTGTCGAATATTTCTTAGCTATCTCTGGATTATGGGTTACCATGATTACTAATTTATCTTTAGAAATTTCTTTTAACAAATCCATGATTTGATAGCTTGTTACAGAGTCTAGTGCTCCAGTTGGCTCATCAGCAAGGATTATCTCCGGATTGTTGACCAAAGCTCTAGCTATAGCTACTCTTTGCATTTGACCACCAGATAATTGGTTTGGTTTTTTTAATATGTGTTCTTTTAAGCCAACTTTTTCTAGGGCTTCAGTTGCTCTTTTTGTTCTTTCTGTTTTAGATACGCCTGATAATGTTAATGCTATCTCAACATTTTGTAATACACTTTGATGCATTATTAAATTATAATTTTGAAAAATAAAACCAACGCGATAATTACGATATGAGTCCCAATCTCTATCAGTGAATTCCTGAGTCGATATTCCGTCAATGGTTAAATCACCATCATCATATCGATCTAATCCCCCAATAATATTTAGTAGTGTTGTTTTACCACTTCCTGATGAACCTAAAATAGATGTGAATTCGTTATTTCTAAATTTTATATCAATTCCTTTAAGTACTTCTTGAATTGTTTCTCCAACTACATAACTCTTTTTTATCTTTTTTAATTCTAACATGTTATTTCTCCTAACGTTTGATATTATAGTATTTCTATATCTCAAAAAAAAGACTATTTTGTCGTTATAGTCTTTTTTAATTATGATTTGCTTCAATTATATCGTATATTATGCATTCGGTTCCTTTTAAGCGACTGTTTTCTCTTTCACAATAATATCCAGGTGTTTTTTCAATTACATCATTGTAATTAATACATTTATCATCTTCAGTTTTTGTATATCCACTTGGGCATTCTCTCTCGTGTCTTGGATCTTCCGCTTCTTCTTTTAGACATTTTTGTCCATCAAGAGTATATCCATTTGGGCATCCATATTCTTCCACGATTGGGTCAATGTATTTAATTGAGTGTTCACAATATTCATCTCTACTCTTATATTGCTTACCATCACGATATCCTTCACAAATTAGTATGTTAGATGCATCATCCCAGCATTCTCCGCCTACTTGGATTTTTCCTGGGCATCCTGATGCAATAACCGGAGCTCTATGCCAATAGCATTTTCCACCAACTTTTTTAAATTCTGTACCATCGTGAGTTTCGCATGGAGACACTGGGTGTTTTGCATTTGATTTATCAACGCATACTATATCGTTTGCATCGCCAGCATTAGCCGTGGTTAATCCCATTTTTAATCTTGTTGATTCCTCTCCTGATGGGCATGTATATTTTATTGGTGTTGCATCAATTCTTTCTGTTCTTATACATTTATTATCCACTAATTCAAATTCACTAGGACAATATAATCTATCAGTATCAATAACTCCAGTTTCGGCATAGCATGTGCCTCCATTATCTACATATCCATTTGGACATACTTCTCCATTGGAAGCTGCATATCTTTCTCTTTCTTTTAAGCAAGAATCCCCTTCAAGGGTATATCCTTTATCACAAGAAATTCCAGATGATTTTGTTTCCTCTAGTTCGTGAACTGATTTATCAATTAATGCTTCAACATCAATATTCTCATTTTCCTTTTTTACTTGATTGATATATGATGCTTTACCAATGGAAATATTGTGTTTCTTAGCAAGCTCTTCATCTTCTTTTGTTACTTTATCAATTGTTATAATATAAGGATTTAGACCTTTTTCTTCGTATGAGTCTCTTATTTTTTTGTCTAGCTCATCATTTGATATTTTTCCTTTTGAGTAAATTATTATTTCAATATGTTCTTGGTCAACATATCCTTTTTCAACAGTCTTTTCGGCAATATAGTTTAATGTTTCGTCTAGTGATTTTCCAACTAGATTTTGACTAATAACTTCTTTAGCATCATCATTTAGTGCAATAATGCTTTTGACCATAGAGTTATTAGTCAAATTAATTTCAATGCTAGGATTTATATCTAGCGTAATTGTTGAAGCAGCTTTATTATTTCCAAATAATATGAAACAAGCAACTCCTACAACTAAAACAAGGCAAATAAGTATGGGAATAAGTATTTTCTTTTTCATAATTCTCTCTCCTACTATATAAAGTATAACATATATTATTGAAACAAAAAACAAGATTCATTAATCTTGTTTTTAACATTTATTATTTTCTTCTTAAAACATGAATAATTACATTTTATCTATTTTTTCTAAAAATTCATTTGAATATTTATACCATTTATAAATAGATTTTTTCTTTTCTTGGTATTTAATTAATTCTTCTTCAGTATAATTATAATTTAATTTGTATCTTTCGATACATCTTTCATAACATTTATCTATACTTGTTCTAATAACAATTAAGGTTCCTTTTAGAAGATTAATATCTTTTATGCAATGAAATTGTGCACAATCAATTACTATAGTTTTATCACTATTTTTACAATAGTTTAATATTTCTGTATATATTAGATCAAAATCATCACCACAGTTCGGAAGTTTATCAAATTTGCTTCTAAAATGTTCACCTAGTTCTTTATTAATTCCACTTGTAACTTCAAATCTTGCATCAGAAAAAATATCATCTGTATCAATAACTAAATAGTTTTCATTGTTGAAATGCTCACTAGCATAGGTTGACTTGCCAGATCCACTTTGACCTGTTAGATTAATAATCTTATCATCTGTAATTTTTTTGATGAATGGTTCTTTATCCACATACAAACTAATATCAACTGGGCTTTTTATTTCTTCTAATATTTCTTTAACCTTGTTATAGCATTCATAGTCAACTTCATGCCAAGGTTTTATTGAAGTGTTAAATTCCTCAAGTGCTTCATCTATGTTTGATAAATTTACTTTATCCTTGATTATCATTAAAGCAAGATTATAGTATCCCCTTGTTGATAATAGTCCAATACATTCAAAATATGTTGATAATGGTAGTTTTGATTTATGATAAAAATCTAGAAGTAATTCTTCTGAGATTGGTATAGGATTTTTTAAAATTATTTTATTTGCAATTATTATTCCTCCTGGAGTCTTATCGTTTCTTACTTCAAATATTTCTCCATCAGTTGGAATTTCTACTTCATATAAAGTATCCCCTCTAGACATCCATCTAAGAGCACATTCTTCATTTGTAAAATTGAATCCACCTCTTTTATCCCAATCACTATTTTGGGGATCCCATGTATCAGCTGTGATTACTTTTCCAATTTCAAATGATTTGTCATTTGTATGCCCCATTTTCGTACCAAATACCCATTTTAAATACTTCATTATTATCCCTCTTTCTTGCGATTAATATTTTAATTTGCTTTTCTATTTATTAAATTTACTATGCCTGTTACTCCTGTTACTATAAGAGATGCTACTAAGTGACATGTTGCATAGATCATGACTGCATCAAATTGATTGTAATGAATAAAACCTGATGGTATAAATATTACAAATACAATAATTGGATAAAAATACTTTATTCTTTTTTGTGATATACAGCATAATATAATCGAAAGAATAAATGTTAGTAAAATATTTAAGAAAATAGTAACAACCATAGTATCTTTTGATATGTTGTTAGCTATTAATGGCAATATATAAAATAGTAATAATTGAATAATTAATATTATTATTTCTTTAAAATATTTATTCATTCTTTTCTCCTTGAATTATTATTTTATTAGTTTATTCTTTAAGCAGTATGGAACAACCTCATTTTTTAATGTGTTAGAAAGAATATCATATCCATCTGATGATTCATACCATTTGAATGTTTCAATTTCTTCAGATGAAGTTAGTTTTCCCTCTAATTGGCCATTATACTTAAATACATAAAAATGAATTGGAGTAACGCCATCACTTGTTGCAATTTCATTAAATTCCATGACCAATTCAATTAATGAATTGTCAAATATAGCTTCGTTTCCCAATTCCTCGTGGCATTCTCTTATTGCAGCCTCAATTGGGGTTTCCCCATCTTCAACTCTTCCACCAATCATTTGATATGTTGGTCTTTTTCTCGGTTTATCAATAAGTAATTTTTGATTTTTAAAAAACATTGTTCCTACAACTTCCATAATATATCTCCAACAAAATTATAGCATAAAAAAATCAAAATTTTATTTTGATTTAATTAGTTTTTTCTCGACGTTCTCTTACTCTTGGTGCAACTTCTTGCTTATCACTCATAAGTCTCTCTATAGTGTCATTAACAGCTTCTATCATTGCATCAGCTGGAGTTCCGTTATTGTATAAACATTCAATTGTATTGGATAAGACTCTTAATCTATCAGCAATTGCCGCGTCATATTCTTTTCTTATAGGAATCATAATATCCATAAAATCTATAACATGTTCTAAAGGAATTCTCTTACAATAATATGAAGCTCCTTGACCATTTATGCATCCTATTTCTAATCCCACATTTCCATATTTTATATGATAGAATTCTTCTAGCCCGCCCATTGAAGATTGAATATTCTTAGATTTAACGCGATTAAATATTCCTAAAAAGAATAATGGTAACTCTTTAACTTTTTCTTGATCTTCTGGAGTTAATTTTTCTTCAGGGTTATCCCAATCACTATCATAGAATCCGCCTCTAGTCTCAGTAAAATCGATAAGCCACTCAATATAGCTTGTATTGGACATTAAAGTTTTAATTCTTTCGTTTCTTTGTTTTTCTTCCGTCATTGTTTCAGAAATTTCTGCCATTAAACTTCACCATTTCCTTTGCATAAACAAGGAATATTATATAACAAAGCTTTTATAGTTTCAATTTATATATTATTATTTTTAAGCCAGTTGATGATATTTATAAATACAGGATCATCTTCAAATTTGCTTCTATCAAATTCAATCCAGATATTAGTAACATTCTTTTCGTTATTCGCCAATTGTTTAATATCTGGCGTATTTATTATAGGGTTATTAGACTGATTATTAATATTAATACTTCCTTCTTGTTCATATTTTTTTACTTGTAAAATGCATTCCAATTTGTCGCAATGGTATGCATACTTTGCTTCTTCTGTTTTTCTTTCATTAAACTCATCTAATAAGTCGGATATTTCTTCCTTACCAATTAAATCTTTTAAAAGACAATCTGTTGCTCTTTTTCCTTCTTTTAATTTTTCGTCATCGGCAATTTCATAGAAAGCTAAATCGCCAATTTCAATTTCTTCTAGTTCATGAATAGCAAGCATATATATTATTTTATTTAAATCAAGTTTATATCCAAATTGATAATAGATTGCAATTGCCAATATTTGAACTCCGTATATATGTTCAGCTACGCTTTCTATTCTTTCTCTTTGGGCATTCCAGGTTAATACTCCTTTTCTTAATGTGTCTTTTAATTTATTACACAATGCATAAAAATGCATTACATTCGCTATATTATTGTTCATAATTACCTCTTTCTAAAATGTATTATTTTATTAATGTGTTTTTTATACCGTCTTCCATATTTATTCTTGTTGGAATAATGTATTTTGCTTCAATTTGATGAGAAATATAATTTGTAATAACCTTCATTGCTCTTGATCCATCAAACCAACTTGGATTATCGCTATTATTTCTAATTCTATCTAAAGATGTAACAAGTGCATCTTTATCATATTCATCACTCATTTCAATTGTAATTAATTTATCTTGGTTTTCTTCTTTATATATATTATTATCTAATAATTTATATCCAGCATTATTATACCAGTAGAAGTGATCTCCACCTGCAAGGATTAATATATCTGCTTTAAGGTTTATATCCGTGATTAATTCACTGATATAATTAGATACTTCGTCAAATGTGCATGTTGGTATATCTTCTTTTAAACTTTCAAATTTAGCGGTGACATCTACTACACCGAAATTATAGTATTTTTTATCTATTACTTTTTTGTTATTAACAAATATTAGTTCAATAGATCCGCCTCCACCAATAAATACACAAATGTTTCCATCATAATCTATATTAGAATAGCAACCTAATGCAGTATAATATGCCTCATCTTCTTGAGATACTACTTCAATTTTTATTTTACATTCTTCATAAACCTTATCATTAACTTCTTTTAATTCATCATCGCTAAGGTTTCTAAAGATACTACATCCATATATGTGAATTTCTTCTGTGTATTCAAATGCTTTTTTTATAATAGAAATTATTACTTCAACATCATCATTAGATATCTTACCATTTTCTTTATAATTTGATTTTAGTTTTAAAGTAGTATTATTATCATAAATTACTTTACCTTCTTCATATACGTGTGTTTTTGTGTTATAACTTCCTATTTCTATAATTGCAAATCTTTTTTTCATATTAAGTTACCTCCTTGCTGGTTTTTGTCTATGATATTCTTCTAAAGTTAAGCCGTTTTGATATATTTCTTGGGCTAAAACTCTACCAACATATCGAAAATGCCATGGTTCAAAATTAAAGCCCGTTACAGCTTCTTTGCCCTTTGGATATCGAAGAATAAAACCGTATTTATGGGCATTAGCAAATAGCCACATTATTTCTGGGTCATCTTCTTTTTGTTCTTCAATCATTTCCCCATTACGGCGAAATATTATATCAATAGCTAAACCTGTTTGATGTTCGCTACCTCCAGGAGGAGCAACATATTTTGTAGCGTGATCTATGCCTTTTTCTAACATTATTGCATTAAATAGTCTTTCTTGATATTCATATGGCCTATATGAAGAATCTATAAATATTTCATATCCTTCTTTTAAAGCATCGTTTTGCATTTGTTTAAAGTTTGCATATGCTTCTTTATCTAATCTATTAACATAAGTTTCGTCTAACTTTGATCCCATTGGTTCGTGTATTTCTTCCATTGACTCCGGGACATAGTCACTAGTTAACAAATTTTCCTTATTTACTAACATTTCATAATTCATAAATATCACCTATTATTTAACAATAAAATAGCCTTTATTAAATATATTATCTATTGGGCACGCATTATCAATTAAGTGTTGTATTACAGCACCCGCAACTGCTGATAGTAATATCTTTGCTGTTTCTGATAAATTATCGAGTTTTATAATCTGATTTGCTGCCACTTCGTTCAGCATAAACTTCATTCCTTTTAATTCATCAAAATATTCAGATAGTGCCCATTCGATTGTGTATTTTTTTTCATCAACAACTATTTCAATTATTTGCATCTGTCATTCTCCTTTTTAAAATTTGCTTAATGACCTTCTTAGCGCATTATATCTATACGTATTATCTAGTTCTTTTCCTTTTAATTCCTTAAATGCTACATTAGTTCCTTCTAAAATAAATACTGAATAAAAATAGGGCTTAGTTATTTCACCAGTAATCTCTTTTGCAATTGATCCTTTGCTTTCTCCAATTTCTTGTCTATATTCCCCGTTAGGCATCATTGTTGTTACACAACATCTATATGTAGCGCGTCTATTTTTTTCGTTTTCTAATTTTCTTAATAGTTTTAATATACATTGATATTTAGGTAGTTTTGGATTTACTTCCAATTCATCATCAGCGTATCTTGATGTAAATACCCCTGGTTCTCCATTTAATACATCCACATACAAACCAGCATCATCTGCCATTATGGGATATTCAATATTATGATCTTTACAAAAGGCTAATATGGTTTGAGCTTTTATAAGAGAGTTTTCTTCAATTGTGGAACCATTTTCTTCAATTTCTCCTCTATCCCAACCGATATCTTCCATGCTTAATACTTGAAAATCCAAATTCATTTCATCGATTATATTTTGTAAATCTTCAGTTTTTCTTTTACTTGTTGTCCCAAAAATTAGTTTCATATTTATTGTTTCCTTTCTAAATAGCAAATAAATTTAATGTGGTATTGCTCAAATATGATATATAGCTGTTAAATTATTTTCTTTCTCGTGATCTTCTTCTATAAATAGTTCTTTTTTATAATTAATGTTATTATGTTCTAAACATAATTCTAAAAAACATAAAAATATACCAATATCAATTTGATTGTAATAAATAACTTTATCTTTAGGCATTATTCCTCTTTTGCCTTCTTTACGATATCTATATACCTTTATTTCTTTATCTGTTGCTTCTACTTTCCAAGGTTGTGTATTACATGCACTTGGGGCAAATCTAACAATATTAGCAATATCCGTGTAGTTATCTCCACTCCATATTTCAGATATTTCTTTTCTCTTGCTTTTATACATATCTTTTCTAAATTTGTCTGGAGAATCAACCTTAGCAATGGCAATCATTATTACATAATCTAATCCATCTAATTTTCTTTCTTCTGGTTTACCTATTCCAAACCATAGTGTACCTATGTTTTTAGATACTAGATATAAATCTAATTGTTCACCCATATAACCTATGTTTTGAAGATAATTGTCTTTCTTTTCAGAATAGAATAGTATGCAGTATTCTTGCCCTCTTAGAATAGATTCTTTTTTAACTATTTTTATTTTCACTTTAATATCTTCTGTTAGCGGTTTTAGATTAGTTATTTCTTTTTCGATATCTTTTAATTCATCTTCCGTAATGCGTTCATTACCAATGTTCCTAAATAGATGAAATGATTTTCTTTTAAATATCATGTCATATAATTCTTTGTCCATAATTTATCTTCTCTCTTTTATAATACTTGGAATAGGTCTATTATTCGTTATCATCTTTATCGCCTGAAAATGCGATTCCCAAACACAATCCAATGCTAATTCCCATTGGTAACCATAAAGCAATATTATTTGTTGCGCTACCGATTGCTGTTCCTATACTTATTCCTAAGCATAATCCTATTGGTAACCAATAACTACCGCCTTCTTCTTTTTCATCTTTTTCTTCTTCTACTTGTATTTGCTTTTTCTTATTATTTTCTTCAGCTTCTTTTTTCTTTTGTTTTTCTTTTTTCATACAATCCACCTTACTTCCTTTCTAATATAGCAATTGATTCACAATGATATGTGTAACTAAACATATCTAGACTATATATCTTATTTATTTCGTATTTTTCTTTTAATAGATTTAAATCCCTAAAGAATGTTTGGGGATCACATGATACATAGATAATTTTATCTGGTAATTCATTTAATAATAAATTCATTATTTTGTTAGAAATGCCGCTTCTAGGTGGATCAAGAATAAATGTGTCATATTTATTGTTTGTATCAATTCCCTTATTTAAGTCTTGTAAAATAAACTCTACGTTTTCAACATTATTTAATTTTGCATTCTTTTTGGCATTCTTTACGGCATTTTCAACCACTTCTGCTCCAACGACTGACTTTGCCTTTTTTGAAGCCACTATAGAAAGTGTTCCAACTCCACAATATAAGTCTAGAACATTACCTGTTACGTTGTTCTCTACTATCTCAAATAACTTTTGAGTTATATATGTGTTAATTTGGAAAAATGAATCATATGATACTTCAAAATACAAGTCTTTTATCTTCTCAGTGAATGAATCTCTTCCATAGATACATTTGCCATTTAGGACTATACCCCAAATGTTATTAGCATCTATGATATCGTCACCCAAATTCTTTATATGATCTTCTGCTTCAATAGATATTAATAATTCTTCTTTATAATTACATCTAATTGTTACCTTACCATTTTTAATTCCGAATAAATGTATTTTAGGAATAAAGTTATTAATTGGTTCTTTAGCAAGTAAGCATTTGTCTATTTTAGTTATTTTATGAGTCTTTTCTTCGAAGTATCCTAGTTTACCGTCTACGATTTGCAAAGATATTTTATTTCTATAACCAAATGGTTCTCTATTCTCAATAAAAGTATATTCCTTTACATCGATATTATTTCTTTTAATTAAATCCAATATTTTATTCTTTTTGATTGCTATTGTGTTATCATACGTGGTATTTAAAAATGTACATCCACCACACTTGTCAAAATATGGACACTTACTCTCAATTCTGCTTGGAGAATTCGTAATTATCCTGTTAATAGTAGCTTCGTTATATTTACTTTTTTTATTAGTTACTTCGATGTCAACGACATCACCAGGCAATGCTTTAGGTACAAAAGTAATCTTATCATCCACAAAAGTAATTCCACGACCAAAATTATCTAATTTTTCAATATTCTTCTTCATATCTATATTTTACTAAAATCACTTGTAAAAATCTATAAATTCAGGAAAATAAAAAATGTTCTTTATTAGAACATTTTATAATCTTATTGATAAGAAATTAACTAAGAATACCATTACTGATACCGTAGTAGTTGGCACCTTATATTTTGAACATTCATATGTTGCACAATACTTATCAGCAGCTGTTATAATCCAACTTCCAATGTTTGTTGGTAATGTAGTACAAAGTGGGAACATGTGTGATAAAATCATATTACTTTGTCTTTTATTAATACCAAAATGCTTAATAGAATTTCTATTAGCAATACCTGGATGAATTAATTGGTTCTTACCATGTAATTCTTCTTTTGTGAAGAAATCATGTAATAACGCCGCTCTAGTTATATCAACATAATCTTTTACTTTTAAGGCCTTAGCCCATTTAAATGAAACCTTTGCAACATTTATTGAATGTTCAATTCTAGTAAAACCATGATGATATTCATCTCTTAGTTTTAGGAATTCTTCATTCTTTAATATGTCAGCTACGATTTTATTAAATTCTATCTCTAAATCATAATTTAAATTCATATTATTCTTCCTTTAATGTAGGTACATTATACCATTATATTTTAAAATAAGCAAAAAAATAATGAAAATCATGTGTTAGATACATGTAAAGTAGCATAAAAAAGTGCTTTTTTTCAGCAAAAAGAACAAATTTGTTGCTTTTTCCAATAAACTATAATATAATTAATTTGCGTTTTGGGAATGCACCCATAGCTCAATTGGATAGAGCGTTAGACTACGGATCTAAAGGTTGGGGGTTCGACTCCCTCTGGGCGCACCAATTTATTACTCTTCGAGAAGTAGCACAGTTTGGTAGTGCACTACGCTTGGGACGTAGGGGTCGCAGGTTCAAATCCTGTCTTCTCGACCAATTAAAAAAATAGACGATTAATTCGTCTTTTTTTATTGTTTGTTTTTTAGTATAATTGTTTTTGTGATGCATATGAAAAAAATAGGATTAATAGTTATTCTTATTATATCTATAGCTGCAATTGTTTTTGTTTATAATGATTATTTTCTATATAAAAATCCTATACTAAAAGTAACAAGTATAAAAACAATTGTTGAAGATAATGATGCTATTGGTGAAAAAGTATATACTCAGCATATTAAAGGCATTATTAAAAATGGCCGTCATCGTGGAAAGAAATATGAATTGACTAATACATATTCTGAATCACTAGTTTACGATGATAAAATAGAAAACCACACGGAATTATTTGTAGAGTTTTCTGTGGATGATAATGAAATAAATGGAATAACTGGTATTAAACGTGATAAGTATATAGCTATATTGTTAATTATATTTATAGATTTAATATTAATAATTGCTGGTAATAAAGGCGTTAAAACATTGATTAGTTTATTTGTTAATATAGGCATTACTGCTGGAGCTATTCTTTTGTTTATGAAAAATATTACAACAACTAATTTATTATTGTTATTCTTTATAGTAGCTATTATATTTGTTGTATCCTCCCTATTTATTACTAATGGTAAAAGCAAGAAAACTTTGGCAGCAATTGTTTCATCCATTGTATCCTTGTTAATATCATTCGGATTATCATTCTTATTTATTAAATTGAATGAAGAAAAAATATTTATATGGACAATGGATTATATTGAGGCCGTATTCGATTATAATAACTATTTATATGTTTGTATTTTGTTATCTGGCTTAGGTGCTATTATGGATATATCAATAACTATATCATCTGCTTTAAGTGAATTAATTAGAAAAAACAAAAAAATAGATAGATTAGCACTTATTAAATCTGGTAAGGAAATATCTAAGGATATTATAGGCACTATGATTAATGTTATGTTATTCACTTGTTATACATCTATAATACCAACTGTTGTATTAGCTACTAGAAATAATATGAATTTAATTACGGCATTAGACTTTTATGGTAATTTAGAATTAATGATTGTTTTATGCAATTGTATAGGAATTGTATTAACTATCCCTATCTCATTATTTATTTCCATCTTAATATTAAAGAAAAAGGAAGTGAAAAAAGATGAATAAGATATTGTTTTTAGTTCTATTAATTCTTTTATTACTTATCGGTAGAAAACGAGGTTTGAAAACATTTATTTCATTCATATTCTGTATGGCATTAATAGTTCTATACCTATTCTTGATGAAACTTGGTGCTAACGCCATTATTACAGCATTTATTATATGTATATTAGCTAGTTTAGTTTCGATATTCTTACTTAATGGAATAAGTACTAAAACATTAGCTGCTTTTATAGGCGTTATGATTGTTCAAGTTATTACTTTCGTTCTTATATGTTTTATAACTAATAGAGCCAATATTGGAGCATTTTCAGAAGAATCTTTAGGAACTGTAGCCTGCTTCAATCAAGGAATTAATTATAATATGATGAACGTAATAATTGGAATGTATTTAGTAAGTATTGTTGGAACAGTTATAGACACATCTATTTCTGTATCATCAAGTATGAATGAAGTATTAGAAAACAATCCTAAAATAAAAGAAAAAGAATTATATAAATCTGGTATGAATATTGGTGGAGATATATTAAGTACCACAATTAATACCCTATTCTTTGCTTTAATAAGTGTATTTATAGGATTCTTTATGTGGCATAGAGGAATGAGTTTTGAGCAAGTAATAAATTATAAATCTTTTGCAGATGATGTTGCTAGACTAATAATTGCCTTTATTGGATCGGTGTTAATAATCCCTGTAACATCATTAATAAGTTCTAAAATACTTTTAAATAAGAAAGTTATTAATTTTGTTGATGATGTTCAAGATAGAATATCAGAAATATTTAATGAATAAAAAGAACTCGCTTATGCGAGTTTTTATTTTAGTAATTAAAAAAGAATAATGATTATCATTATTCTTTTATTTTATTATGCAGCGTATGTTGCAATTAATGCTACAATCACTAGCACTGCTACAAATGAAAGAGCAAACTTCCAAATATACTTTAACCAAGATTTGTATTCAGTCTTTGTATATGTTAATCCAAGAACAAGTAATCCACTTGTTGGAAGAAGAATTTGTACTAAACCATGAGTTGCTACATAAATTGTATGAACAACATCAACGTTAGCCTTGAATGTTGCTAATGCATATGCACCAACTGCGTAACCACTAAATCCAAAATCCATGTGGAATATAGCGGTAACAAAGCTTGAAAGTATTGTAACAATTGGATTAAATCCTTCAACCATGCTGTATAAAGAATTAGCCATTGTTACAGTGAATTGGCTTGTATAAGGAATACCAAATACTACGAAAGCAATCATAAACATAACGATTGGTTTAATCATAGCTTTTATTCCCTTTTCGCTTGCTTCAAAGAAATCTGAAATTTCAAATTTATTTAATACGGCAATTATTACTGCAAATACCATAATAAATGCAGCAAATATTAATAATGACCATGTACCAAATGCACCAAAACCTGATCCAAACACTTCAGAGAATGTACTATTTCCTAGTATTGAAGTAATACTAGAACCTATATTACTCTTCATTACTGTGTCAAATAAGTTTTTGAAGTATTTTATTCCTAAATAAGATTCCCAATTTACATATGCAAGTATTGTAATAACTGCCATTACAATTAGGCTTACTTTTACTGGAGTTTCATTTACTTCATTATCTACTTCTTCTAATTCATAAGGATCCTTTGCTGCTTCTAATTCTTTATTTTTCTTTGCAGTAAGACGAAGTCCAATGAATAGAATAAATAATACTATTGCAATTCCTTCAAGGATTAGACGTAAAACGAATCCTGTTTCTAGATTTTGACTAGTATAATAATTAAATGCCTCGATGCTTTCAGTTCCCCATGGTGCTGCCATTGTTCCTAAAATAACACTACCAAATGTTGCTACCATTGTTGTTAATTTATCAACTTTCATTCTTGATAAAATTGAAACAACAAATGGAACAAATGCTAATGCTACCATTGTTTGTGATAAAATTGCACCTAATGCAGCTAAACCTAAAACTACTAGGATAACAAATAATAATCTACTAGATTCCATTTTCTTAGCAATATTATTTACTAATTTATTATATCCTTCAGTTTTAGATAATACACCATAGAATGCTGCTAAAGCGATTAGATATACTACTTTATCTAATACAAAGTATATACCATAATACATTATAGTTGAAACATCAGTTAAACCAACTCTTGACATTGAAGATGCAGTGAATGCTGTTCCACTATAAGCACCATTTGCTAATACCCAAGTACCAATTAATCCTACAAGAGCAATTCCAAATATTGATTTAAGAAGAACTGCCTTCTTAGAACTAACTGCGCTTCCTATTAATCCTATAGTTAATAATACTAACTCAATTGTTAAAGCAAGTTCTGCTTCTTCAAATAAGTTGTATGTGCAATATATTGCAACTAATAAGCCAACTGTTACTATATTAAATATCTTTAATGCTAAAGTTTTGTTTTGATTTAAGAAAATCTTAACCATAACCGCTAAAGCAATAATAATTAATCCTATAACGTTAATCGTTACAAGAGAATCAATATCAAATAAGTTTGTTAATAATAACAAGCCAGCGATAACAACTATTGTTGAATTAATAGCTTTATCAATTGCATTTCCTTTCGATAATAGTATCCCTGGTACTATTGATAGTGTTAAGATACCTAATACTATTGCACTAATGATAGTTAATACCCCAGCATCTTTAACAAACATGCCAGATATTAATAATGCAGTTACTGCAGCAATATCAACGGATACCATGCATTTACCAATAACACCTAATTTTGAAACCATAGCTTTTAAAATACCTGATAAAGCAACTAATGCCATACCAATAGTTTGAACTACTGTATTTTCATTAAAAGCAACAGCGCCTAGAAAAATCACAAGTAAGCCGATAACAATTCCCATGTTACTTATAATATCTAATACTTTTTCAGATTTAGATCTTTTAACTGGCTTTTCTTTTGCAACTGGTGCTGTTTTAGTTTCTTTTTCAACAACTTCTACTTTTTCTATTTTTGCATTTTTTATAGAAGTTTCACCCTTTTTACCGTTAACTTTTTTAGCGTTAACTTTCTTTTCAGATTTCTTTCCAGAATTTTTCTTTTCTTTCAAATCTTTCATATACTACCTCCTTATTTAAATTATAGCACAAAGAAGCCAAAAAAAAAGTGTTTTCACACTTTTTTCTTCGTTATTATCTCAAAAAATTAGATATTTTTAATTTTTGATTTTTTTGTAGTTACAGCATATACGCCTAAAGCTACGATTGCAGTTCCACCCAAAACAAGTGCAGGAACACTAACACCAGTAACAGGACTAGGTGTAGGGTCGTCTGTTGGGATGACAACTGGTTCTGGTTGTTCAGTTTCTGCTTGTTCAGCATCTATAGACATTAGAACACCACAATCATCCATATCTAGAGCATGATTGTAATGAACTGTAGCAATTTTAGTTGCTTGTCCAACTGGTATAACTTCTTCTGAATTGATAACGAATTCATAATTTGCTAATCCGCTTCCAACTTCGATTTCAGTTTCACCATTTTCTCCAGTATAACCGTCAGCTAAAGTAACTTTAAAGTTAGTAATTTTTTCTACTTCTGCAGACTTTGGAGTAATCTTAATTGTTGCTCTTCCAAGTTTTCCTTCTTCATCAACATTTGTAATTGTAAGATCAAATTCTGTTGTACATACCTCTCCTTCAGCTTGTGGGCATGTATTTGACATAGAATCTTGAACCCAGTCTAATTTAACTGTCTTTGCTTGTACATTTACAAATGGCATTGCTAAAGCAACTGCTGCTAGGCCTAAAATTACTTTCTTCTTGAAACTCTTCATCTCTTCACTTCTCCTCTTCTATTTTATGTACCCATTATAACATCAAAAAAATGAAAAATAAATATTTTTTTAAAAAAATGTATGTAAATGTGTAAAATGTAAAATTTTTGTGTTATCATATTCAATGTAAGATAAGGGTGATTATGTTTGACAAAAATATTAGTACAGATTAAAAATGGAACACTTGAGTTCAAGGTTAGAAAACAATTGAACGATGAATATAAGAACATGTTAAACACCAATATTATTAGTAATAATGAGTTATTATTTAATGATGAATATATGGAGAATAATAGAAATATCATTTCAAATTTCATTAAAGAATTGGCAAATGAATATTCTATTTCTACTGTTATTATATATAATGAAAGCATTTATGAACTTATAATAGATTTAATTAAAAATATTAAAAATATTGACACTTTAATATTAAAAGATGAAACAAATCTAACATATAAAATAACTAATCTGATATGTAAATGCAATTATATTAAAAAAATTGGGTGTTATCAGGTTCAAGAGTTTATTATTGAACTATTAAGTAAAAAAGAAAAAATGGTTGATTGTCAAAGTGAGCTTACCGTGGTTAGTAAGTTTATGAGACGTAATAATATGCATAGATTATCTGATATATATTATAAAAAGACAATTATTATTACTGACGAAATGACTGAGACTGACAAAAGTGAATTTGATACTTTTTGTTCATTAAATAGAAACTTAAAAAATATTCAACTAGGAATGACACATATTCCATCAATAGAATATATAGTTAGTGTATTAAAAAGATATAAGAAAAAGAATATAAAAATATCTATTCACGAAGATATAACCGATCAACACGTTTTAGAATTCCTTAGTAAATTTAATGCTAAATATTCAAAGAAATATGGAATTAGATTTAAAGTGGCATATTCAAATACTTTTATACAAGAAAATTATTTGCCGCAAACTAATTTAAATATTTTAAGAAACGGTTGCGTTTTAATTATTTTGTTGGTTTTAGGAACATTTGCATATATCTTCTATGATAATTACAAAGTTGCTAAAGAAGTTGACGATACCAAAACTGATATTAAAGAATCAGTTAGTAAAATTTCTTCTGACGATTTAGAAAAACTAAAAAAAGATTTGATTAGTAAAATACCTATAAAAAAGCCAATTAAGCCTACCCCATCAAATCCTGAAGATAATCCTGAGGGAACTGTTGAAGATATACCTGAAGATAATCCAGAAGAAACCGATGTCGAGCCAAAAATAAATGTTAATAATGATATGGTTTCTCTACTTGCGATAAACGATGAAACTGTTGGTTGGATATCAATTAAAAATACTAATGTCGATTATCCTGTAGTTCAACACAAAGACAATGATTTTTATCTAACAAGAGATTTCTACAAAAAGAAAGCTTATTCAGGTTGGATATTCATGGATTATAGAAATAATTATTATGATTTTAATGATAATACTATAATATATGGACATAATAGATATTCAAATGGAACAATGTTTGGTACATTGTCTAGAACATCTGAAAAAGATTGGTATGAAGATGAAGATAATTTAATAATTACATATGATACGTTATTTGGTACAACAAAATGGGAAATATTCTCAACATATAAGATACTTGTAACAAGTGATTATTTGGAAATTAAATTCTCAAATGATGATAAGAGACTAGAATTCTATAACATGTTAAAAGATAGAAGTACGCATGATTTTGGTGTTGAACTTACAGCTGATGATAAAATACTTACACTTTCAACTTGTTATAAATCCAATCAAAGATATGTTGTTCATGCTAGATTAATAAAAGAGGCTGATTAAAAAGCCTCTTTTTTGGTATTTTGACCTAAAAATGTATTGAAATTAAAAATAAAGTGATATATAATGTTTTTGTGCTGATGTCCTCGTAGCTCAGCTGGATAGAGCAATCGCCTTCTAAGCGATCGGTCAAGTGTTCGAATCACTTCGGGGACACCACTAAAAAATATACTTGTACATCGTACAAGTTTTTTTATGTCTTTTTTTAAATAAAAAAAGTTAGTATTATCTACTAACTATTTTTCATCTTTTGTATTTAAACTATGTTTTACTCTATCTTTTTCTTCTGCACGTTTTCCATTGTTAAAACGTTCAACAGTACCAACTAAGTAGCCAGTTATACGACGAATTCTTTCAAATTCTACGCCCTCTCCTACTTGTTTTTTACTTTGATTTACTTCTTGCTCTTTAGTCATTTTTAATTACTCCTTTCCTTCTAAATTTCTCAATATATCAACAGGAACTCCCTCGCCTGTTCTTCTACCACACTTAGGGCAAACGTCTTTAATAACGCCTACATATCCACATACGGGATCTCTATCTACTGGATGGTTAATTGCACCATATCCAATATTATTCTTTCTCATTAATCTAACAACCGTTTCAAATGCTTCTAAGTTGTCGCTTGGATCTCCATCTAATTCAATATAACTAATATGACCTGCATTAGTTAATTCATGGAATGGTCCTTCTTTCTTTAATTTATTTGAAACACTTATATTGTAATATACTGGTACATGGAATGAGTTTGTATAGTAATCTCTATCAGTAACTCCTTTGATTTTTCCATATATTGCTTTATCAATTTGAACAAATCTTCCACTTAGTCCTTCGGCAGGAGTTGCTAAGCATGTGAAGTTTAGTCCATATTTCTGAGCATATTCATCACATTTCTTTCTCATGTGTTTAATAATTTCAATTCCTAGTTTTTCAGCTTCTTCTGATTCACCATGATGTTCACCAATTAAAGCTTTTAAACATTCTGCTAAACCAATAAATCCTATTGATAAAGTACCATGTTTTAAGATTTTCTTTAGTTTATCATTTGGTTTAAGTTTTTCGCTATCTAACCATACACCTTGACCCATTAGGAATGGGAAGTTATAAACTCTACGATTGCATTGACATTCATATCTTTCTAGTAATTGATCTTTTACTAAATCCATAAGTTCATCTAAATCTTCATAGAATCCCTTGATGTCTGCTTTATCATGTTTTAATGGTCCAATAATACCATGTTTAATACCTAGTCTAGGTAAGTTTATTGATGTAAATGATAAATTACCTCTTCCTGGTGTTATAGCTTTAGATGGATCTGCAACGTTTGCTATAACTCTTGTACGGCATCCCATATAACATACTTCTGTACGATAATCGCCTTCTTTTAAATAGGCTTTATTATATGGAGCATCTAAGAAACTCCAGTTAGGGAATAATCTCTTTGCAGATACTCTTAAACTTAATTTAAATAAATCATAGTTAGGATCTTCAGGATTATAGTTTACTCCCTCTTTTACTTTGAAGATTGAAATTGGGAATATTGGTGTTTCACCATGGCCTAATCCTGCTTCAACTGCTAACATATAATTTCTCGTAACCATTCTGCCTTCTGGTGAAATATCAGTACCAAAGTTAATTGATGAGAATGGTACTTGAGCGCCCGCTCTAGAATGCATTGTATTTAGATTATGTACGAATGCTTCCATTGCTTGATAAGTTCTCTTTTCAGTTTTTTGTAGAGATTTTTCAATAGCCATTCTAAATAATCTTTTTAATACTTCTGATTCTTTATAATATTTTTCAAAATATTCTTCTTTTATATCGATTGTTTCAACATCCATAATGTCTTTTTCAAGACCTTTTATAGCTATTAAATCAGTAAAATCATATAAATCTAAGAAATCAATGATTGTAGCTTTTAAAATCTTACGGAATGATTTTAAAACACCTGGAGCTAAATAATAATCAAATGCTGGAATAGACTGTCCACCATGTTGATCATTTTGGTTACTTTGAATAGCTATTGCTGCTAATGCAGAATAACTCATAATGTCATTTGGTGCTCTTAAATGTCCATGTCCAGTTGAGAATCCATTCTTAAATAACTTATTTAAATCAATTTGCATACATGTTGTTGTGCCCATTGGCCAGAAATCCATATCATGAATATGAATATCACCATCATCATGAGCATCAGCAAATTTTTTCTTCATTAAATAGTCTTTAGCAAATTCTCTTGATACAGTTGAACCATATTGCAACATAGTACCCATAGCAGTATCACCATCTATGTTAGCATTTTCTCTTTTTGTATCATCTTCTGCAGCACTCTTTAATCCTAATCCTTCAAGAGTTTTTAAGAATTTATGTACTTTTTTATCATACATAAACATTTCTCTTGATTGATTTCTTTTTTCGCGATATTCAGAGAATGATTTATAAACATCATCGTATTTAAGTTTTTGTAATTGCTTTTCAATGATGTTTTGTATCTCCTCAATCTTTATTTTATCCTTATCAACATAATCTTTTTCTATTTCTTTAATAACTGCTTTAAAAACTTTTTGAATATCAGCTTCTGTATATTTTGCTTTTTCGATGTCTTCACCATCTTCATCTTTAGCAATTATAGTTACGCTGTCAAATCCTTTTTTTATAGCAATAGCAACCTTAGTAGAATTAAAATCTACTTTAGTTCCATTTCTTTTTACTACTTTTATATTTTTTAATACTTCACTTTCCATATTTTTGTTCCTCCTATCTGTACATTAAAATTGTATAATGCTTTTTGGATAAATTCAACAAAATTTCGAATTTTACAAAAAAATGTAAATTTATTTTTTGGCGTATTTATGCCTTTTATTTTTTTAATAAAATCGTAAAATTGCTTATTTTTGGCATATATATGCCAAAAAATAAAAAAGACAAATTATACACAAATTTGTCATTTTTTTATTTTTTAAGAAAAACGTTTTTTTATTTTTTTAGTTTTTCAATTTGTTTTTCTGGATCATCTGCTTTACATACATAAGATCCTGACACTAAATCATCAACGTAATTTTTAACTAATTTAGCGGTATCTTCGTTAATACCTCCATCAATATTTATTGTAAAGTTTAGATTAGCCTCTTTACGATATTTTACTATCTGCTTTAATTTATCAATTGTTTCCATCATAAATGATTGGCCACCAGCACCAGGAATAACACTCATAACAAGAATCTTATCTACATATGGATAATACTTCTTCATTAATTCCAAATCATCCCATGGGTTAATAACTAGTCCAACTCTAAATCCCTTTTTTCTAATTTGCTCTAAATCATTTAGAAAGTAAGAATTATAATTTATATATATTATTCTTACATTTAAACCTTTAAAATGATCTACATACTTTAAAGGATTTTTAACCATGAAATGAACATCTAATGGTTTTTCACAATATTGTAGGTATTTCCACATTCTTGCACCAATATTTTTATTTTCAACAAATTTACCATCCATTAAATCAACGTGAATAAAATCTGCGGATGATTTGTTAATCATATCAATTGTTTGCCCAGTGGTACGTTTACTACTTAAAAAGCTTACTGCGACTTTCATAACACTCCTCTAAAATAATTAAATAATCTTCATATCTTTCTTTTTTCACTAAACCATCTAATACAGCTTTATGTAAATTGCAATTGTCTTTATGAACGCAATCTCTGAACTGACATGGATATTTACTAAATTCAACGAAGTAATGTCTTAATTCAGTTGGTTCTATCTTGTTAATATCTAATGCACTAAATCCCGGAGTATCCATGATACGCACTTTATTAACAACATGTATCTCAACATTTCTTGTTGTATGTACACCACGTCCCAGGCTTTCACTAACGGCCTTCGTTTCAATGTTTTTAGTCTCATCAAGCATATTAATCAAAGTTGACTTTCCTGCGCCTGATTGGCCTATTAAAACGACTGTTTTATTTTCTAAATACTTTAAAATATTCTCTTTATCAGAATTGGCAAACACTTTATAGCCAATAGATTGATAATAATCCATGGTTTCTTTAACATCTTTTAGTTCATTATCATTTAATAGGTCTAGTTTGCTAAATATTAAAACAGGTTCTACTCCATTACTTTCACATAATACTATTTGCTTATCCAATAATAATAAAGATAAAGCCGGTATTTGAGTACTAGTTACAATTATTCCGGCATCAATATTTGATACTCTTGGCCTTTCTAGTTCATTAGTTCTTTCTAATATGTCTTCAATAATCTTTGTTTCAGGATTAATAATTACTCTATCACCGACTAAAGGAGTAAGCTTATCTAATCTAAACTTACCCCTTGGTTGGCATGTAATTATTTCATTATCGACTAAACAATCATATTGATTACTTATATTTTTTACGATAATTCCATTTTTCATTAAAAATCATTCTCATCTTCAGCAGGTACGTCATCTGCATTTACATCCGGATCAACATCTCCAGTTGGATCATTAACCAAATTGATATAAATCTTAATGGTTAACGCTGGGTTAACTGTTGTTCCCTCAATAACGTTTTGCTTATAGATTGCACCTTCTTCATATTCTTCGAGAACTTGTGTTACATAATTAATTTGTAGTTTATCGACAGGAACATCGTTTTGATAACACCATTCTTTAATATCATCAATAGAATATCCTTTAGTAAAGTCAGGATACTTATTAATTACTTTAGGTAACTCAAATTTAATCGTATCTCCAGCTTCTAGATATGTTCCAGGATCTCTATTTTGACCAACAATAGTTCCTTCTTCAGCTTTCTTATCTTTATTAAGTTCTACATAAGTATAAGTAACAACTATTCCTTTAGCTTCAAGACTACCTTTTACTTCATTGTAATTCTTACCAGTGTAATCTATTACTTCAATTTGGCTAGATCCTGTTGATACATATAATGTTACTTCATAGCCCTTCTTACGTTTTAATCCTGCAGCAGGATTTGTCTTTATAACATGGTCTTCCTCAACTTTTGAACTTGCTTGGTTAATTTGTTTATCAGAAACCATAAAGCCAGCATCTTGTAAAATTTGTATTGCTTCTGAGGCTTTCTTATTAGTTACATCTGGAATATACGCTTGCTTAGAAGCATTTATTCTAGGTATTAAGACAACAATTGAAGTAATTAAAACAACGATTGTTGTAAAGATACTAAGTAATACTACTAAGATTTTATTTTGCTTCTTATTTTCATTTCTAAATAATCTTTTAGCAATTAGCTTTTGATCTTCTTCTGTTAGAGTATTAGTTAACTCCTCAATACGAAGTTCTTCAGCTTCTTCAATTTCTTTCTTAGTCTTTTTCTTTTCTTTTGGCGGCTTCTTTGCGGCTTTTTCAGCAGCTTTTTCCGCTTTTTTAGCTTCTTTTTCCATTTTTTTCTTTTCTTTTGGATCCATATCATCCTCAAGTTTATCTTCTGGAACTTTTAAAGTTTTATCTGTAAATCCTGTTTCAGGATATTTTAAAACTATTTTAGCTTCATGCTCTCTTGATTCATCTAAGCATGTCTTTAAATCCTCATGCATTTCTCTTGCATCAGTATATCTATTCTTAGGATTCTTTGCAGTAGCTCTAATAATGATATTTTCTAATGCTTGAGGTACTGTAGAGATTTCTTCTCTTACAGATGGCATAGGCTCTTTTAAGTGTTTTAGAGCTATTTCTACGGCATTATCACCTTTAAATGGTAATTTGCCTGTTAATAACTCATACATCATTATACCGATTGAATAAACATCGCTTTGTAACGTTGCCTTTTCACCACTTGCTTGTTCAGGAGGTAAATAATGAACACTACCCATGACTGAATTTGTTTGTGTCAATTGAGTTGAATTTAAGGCAACTGCAATACCAAAGTCAGTAATTTTAACTAAGCCATTATCTAACATTAAGATATTTTGTGGTTTAATATCTCTATGAATTATATAGGAATCATGAGCAACACTTAACCCATTAGTTATTTGTAGTGCTATATCAACAACTTCACTAACTGTTAATTTGCCACGTTTTCTTAGTATTTGTTTTAAATGCTTTCCTTCAATATATTCCATGACAATGTAGTATTCGCCATTATCTTCACCAACATCATATACTTCAACAATATTAGGATTAGATAAACTAGATGCTGCTAGTGCTTCTCTTCTGAAACGTCTAACAAACTTTTCATCTGTTGCTAGATCTCCCCTTAGGACTTTAACAGCAACATTTCTATCCAATATTACATCGTAAGCTAGGTAGACATTTGCCATTCCACCTTCGCCAATCGACTTGATTATTTGGTATCTATCACTAATTTTTTGACCCTTCATTATCATTTGCTTTCATCACCCTCAATAAATAAGCAAGCTATTGAAATGTTATCATTCTTATTTGTTTCTGTGCCTCTAGCTTTGCATTTTTTTATTAATTTACCAACCTTACCCTCTACGCTTAATTTATTATCATTTAATACTCTTTCGATTTGATCATCAGATAACATATCTGTTAAGCCATCGCTACATAATAATATTGCATCACCGATTTCAACGTCTTTTAAATCGATTTCGCCACTATCGCCAATATTACCAAGTGCTCTTGTTACGCAATGCTTTTTTGGATGAGCTTTAGCTTCTTCTTCAGATATTTCACCACTCTCAACTAAGTATCTTACAAAGTTATGTGGTTTAGTTACTGGATATAATTTTTCATTCTTTAATACATATGCCATTGAATCACCAACATTTCCCACCAAAAGGAAATCTTTGGTTAAAATAGCAATTACAATAGTTGTAGCCATTGATTCAGCATCTTTATGGTTTTCTGCATACTCTCTTATCTTAGCATGTGCTTTCTTAACATTCTCACTGATCCAGTTAACAGCTTCATCTCTTGTTCCAACACTAACCAATCTAGTAAATTCTCTTCCCATATGTGTTAATACGATTGATGAAGCAACTTCTCCTTTGTTGTAGCCACCCAATCCGTCTGCAACTAACATCATATGTTCGCCAGACTTATTTGATAATATGCAAACACTATCTTCATTAAGTGTTCTATCACCATCATCTGTTGCATAAAAAGACTTAATCATTTAAATCACCTTCATACTTGCTTCTTAATTGACCACATGCCGCGGAAATCTTTCCGCCAAACTCTCTTCTTACAGTTACATTAATACCTTGCTTTTTTAAGGTATCATAGAACATGTCGATTGACTTACTTTTCTCAAAATCATTGGCATTTGTTTCATTGTAAGGGATTAAGTTTACATACGCATTTAATCCTTTAAGTAAATTTGCTAATTCAAGTGCACATTCTTTACTATCATTAACTGCATTAAGCATAACATATTCAATGGTTATTCGTCTACCTGTTTTAGTGATATACGCTTTAATTTCGTCAATAAGTTTACTCAAATTATACACTTTGTTTATTGGCATTAATTTACTTCGCAAATCATTATTTGGTGCATGTAATGAAATAGCTAAATTAACTTGGAATGGTAACTCACCGAATTCTTTGATTTTAGGTATTATTCCACAGGTTGATACCGTTATGTGTCTTGAACCCATTCCTATACCCTTTGGTTCATTCATGATAGTTATGAATTTAACCACATTATCAAAGTTATCAAATGGTTCACCTATTCCCATCATTACGATGCTATCTATTTTTTGACCTATATATTTTTCAATTAATAATATTTGTTCTACGATTTCATAGGCTTCTAAGTTTCTTTTCTTGCCAAATCTACCTGATTCGCAAAATGCACAGTGCATATTGCAACCAACTTGACTTGATACGCAAACACTTAGCCCATAATCGTGATACATTAATACAGCCTCGATATGCTCTCCATCCGTTAATTCAAATAAGAACTTCTTAGTTAACTTATCTTCCTCAACATTAATGATCTTTATCCAGTCAAATTGAAAGTTTTTTTCTAATACCTCAATTGATTTATTAGAGATATTGCTCATCTCTTTAAATGAAAAAATACGATGCTTATAAATCCACTCATAAATTTGAGTAGCCTTAAACTTTTTTTCACCCAACTGAACAAGTTCATTCTCGAGTTCTAATTTTGTGTAATTCATTATATTATTCATAATAGTATTTTATCAAATTTTCTAATATTTTTCCATAGTTTAGAAGAATTAAAAAAAAGCCTTTAAAAGGCTTATTTTTAAAATGGTGTCCTGTACGCGATTTGAACGCGTGACCCTTTGATTAAAAGTCAAATGCTCTACCTACTGAGCTAACAGGACATACTATAAAATTGGCTGTCTCGGATGGATTCGAACCATCGGAATGTCAGAGTCAAAGTCTGATGCCTTACCACTTGGCTACGAGACAATAAGTGGTGGAGGGACATAGATTTGAACTATGGAACCCGAAGGAACAGATTTACAGTCTGCCGCGTTTGACCACTTCGCTATCCCTCCATAAAAATGGTGCCGACAGAGGGAATCGAACCCCCAACCTACTG
>JAEEGL014624409.1_pt1 | contig 40105 bp, 32 predicted proteins | sample 9134231 | NCBI WGS metagenome assembly JAEEGL01 (sample SAMN16246548, study PRJNA631951) | gut metagenome | biome: gut microbiome; feature: rumen; material: fiber-attached | host: Bos | place: Iran: Karaj | collected 2018-10
CCGGTCCCTGTGGCACCGCGCACCGAATATGGATACGCTGGTGGCCATGGGTTCCGCCGCTTCCTTCGTTTGGAGCGTTTATGTCCTGTTCGCCATGACCCGAGCACAGGCAGACGGAAATGCGGAGACGGTCTCGTCCCTTATGATGGATTTCTATTTTGAATCCGCCGCCATGATCCTGACGCTTATCACCGTGGGCAAGATGCTGGAAGCACGAAGCAAAGGCCGTACGACCGACGCTCTGAAGGGCCTCATGAAGCTGGCTCCCAAGACTGCTGTGCTGGATGTAGGCGGGACTGAGACGGAAGTGCCGATCGAGCAGGTGAAAACAGGCGATATCTTTCTTGTCAAGCCTGGTGACAGCATTCCCGTTGACGGCGTGGTCCTGTCGGGAACAAGCGCGGTGAACGAGGCATCGCTTACGGGAGAGAGCATTCCCGTCGACAAGACGGAAGGCGACACCGTTTCCGCGGCGACGGTCAACCAGTCCGGTTTTCTGCGCTGCCGGGCCACCCGTGTGGGAGAAGACACGACGCTCTCCCAGATCATCCAGATGGTATCCGATGCGGCGGCGACCAAAGCGCCGATCGCCAAGATCGCGGATACGGTATCTGGGATCTTTGTACCTGTTGTTATCGGGATCGCCCTGGTGACGACTGTCGTATGGCTGCTCGTCGGACGGGAATTCGGCTATGCACTTGCCAGAGGCATTTCCGTGCTCGTGATCTCGTGTCCCTGCGCACTGGGACTTGCCACACCCGTTGCGATCATGGTCGGAAACGGTCTCGGAGCCAAGAACGGCATTCTCTTCAAAACGGCTGTCTCGCTGGAAGAAGCCGGGAAAACGCAGATCGTCGCTCTGGACAAGACGGGAACGATCACGACAGGCGATCCCAAGGTCACGGATCTCCTCCCCGCGTCGGGCGTGACGGAGGATGAACTGCTCGGCCTCGCCTATTCTCTGGAAAAGCAGAGTGAGCATCCCCTTGCGAAAGCTGTCGTGGCCGCAGCCGAGGAAAGAGGACTGAGCGCACGTGAAGTCACCGACTTCGAAGCGCTTCCCGGTCATGGCCTGCAGGCCAGGATCGACGGGGAAAAACTCGTCGGCGGAAGCATGAAATATATCTCCACGCGTATGGAAGTGGACGGAGACCTTCTGGCCCGTGCGTCTTCGTTGGCGGAAGAAGGAAAAACGCCTCTCCTGTTTACGAAGAGCCACCGTCTCATGGGCGTCATCGCGGTCGCGGATGTCATGAAGGAAGACGCGCCTCAGGCGATCCGGGAACTCCAGGGAATGGGGATCCGCGTCGTCATGCTGACGGGCGATAACGAACGGACCGCCCGGGCGATCGGAAAAGAAGCAGGCGTGGATGCGGTGATCGCCGGCGTACTGCCGGACGGAAAGGAAGCCGTGATCCGCGAACTGGAACAGCGCGGAAAAGTCGCCATGGTCGGTGACGGGATCAATGATGCTCCTGCGCTCACGAGGGCGGACGTGGGCATCGCGATCGGTGCCGGAACGGACGTGGCTATCGACGCTGCGGACGTGGTCCTCGTGAAGAGCAGGCTTTCAGACGTGCCGGCCGCTATCCGGCTTTCCCGTGCGACGCTGCGCAACATCCGTCAGAACCTTTTCTGGGCGTTCATCTACAATACGATCGGCATACCGCTTGCGGCAGGCGTCTGGATCCCCATCTTCGGTTGGACACTGAATCCCATGTTCGGTGCCGCTGCCATGAGCCTTTCCAGTTTCTGCGTGGTCACCAACGCGCTCCGGCTGAACCTGTTCCGTCTGAGAGACGCATCGGGGGACCGCAGGATCGAGCCGGTGAGCCTGGACGGACTGGAATCGTTCCGAGGGAACGAACAGCCCGAAGGCCGCACCATGACTCTGGAGATCGAGGGCATGATGTGCGAGCACTGTGAGCGCGCCGTCAAGAACGCTCTGGAAAGCGTACCGGGCGTAGCGTCCGCATCCGCATCGTATACTGCCGGAAAAGCGGTCGTGACCCTGTCCGGCGAGCCGGATGTCCAGGCGATGATCGCGGCTGTCGCCGAAGAAGACTATGAAGTGAGGGGCGTATCCTATGACGATTGAAGAAGCGGTTCTGAACCGTCATTCCGTACGGCGGTATCAGGATGCGCCGCTGCCGGAGCCGGTCCGTTCCGCGCTGGAAGATGAGATCGGGAAAGTGAATGAGGAGAGCGGGCTTCACATTCAGCTCGTGTGTGACAGACCGGAGGCTTTCGCGACCCTGATGAACCGCTACGGCTGGTTTGCGGGCGTGCGTCACTATATGGCGCTCGTCGGTCCGGACGACGGAAAACTGGATGAAGCCTGTGGATATTACGGAGAACATCTCGCCCTGTATGCGGAAACGCTCGGATTGGGAAGCTGCTGGGTCGGCGGGACCTTCAGCAGGAAAAAAACGGCATATGAAGCCGGTGCCGGAGAAAGACTGGCGCTGATCATCGCGGTCGGCGTGCCGTCAGTTCCCGGGAAGCCGCATAAAAGCAGATCTTATGCCGCGGTGACGCGGAACGGCGAGAATGCGCCTGATTGGTTCAGAAAAGGCGCGGAAGCGGCCCTTCTTGCACCGACGGCTGTCAATCAGCAGAGATTCCTTCTGGAATACGAGGCTCCCGATCGGGTGAGAGCGACAGCGGGACGCGGATCTTTCACGAAAGTGGATCTCGGCATCGTGAAATATCATTTCGAAATCGGCGCGGGAAAGGAAAACTTTTCCTGGGCGGAATCATAAGGAGGCAAACATGAACGCGATCGAAAGAGTATGCAAGTATTTGCAGGAAGCCGGGACCTACTACCTGGCGACGGTAGAAGGGGATCAGCCCCGTGTGCGCCCCTTCGGCGTGGTCCATCTGTATGAAGGACGTCTGTATCTCATCACCGGAAAAGTGAAAGCCGTGAGCCATCAGATCGCAGCGAATCCCAAAGTGGAGATCTGCGCCTGCAAGGGCGGAGACTGGCTCCGCGTCGCTGCGACGCTCGTGAACGACGATTCTCTGGCTGTCAAGACTTCTTATCTCGAAGCCAATCCCGGACTGAAGGCTATGTACAAGGCGGATGACGACAATATCCAGGTCCTGTATCTGAAGGACGCCGTCGCGACGTTCTCGTCTTTCTCCGCCGCTCCCGAGACCGTGACGTTCTGATCCTTTCGGGAAAAAGAAACAGCGGGCCGCATCAGCTGAAAGGCAGATGCGGCCCGTAATGTTTCTTTGTGTCATCCGCAGAGGATCTCTTTCAATTCCAGGATGAGATCCGAATCTCCGAATCCTCCGGATTTGGTGATGATGCGGAAAGCGCCGACCGGCGTTTCCACCTGTGAGAGAACGGCTCCGCCGGGAAGCGGGAATTCAGGAACGATCCTGGATGCGTGCATCGAACGGATCAGCCCCTCGAGAGCATCTCCGCCGATGATCATGGTATACAGGTCATCCCTAGCGAGAACGGGAGGCAGGAGACGGGAAAACAGAGCCTGGATCTTTTCCGTGATCACGGAAGGATCTTCATCGGGGAAGGCTTTGCCGTCCGTGTGCAGAACGGAAAAGCGGCCGGGCCGGAGAGAGGCGGGAGAGACCCATTCGGAAGACGCGGGAGACAGATCCAGGAAACCGGACGAGAGGGCTTTTTGGATCTGAGCCAGTGAGACCGGATGGATGCTTCCGCATGCAACGAAGAGCCCGTTCCTTTTGGGCAGAGCATGGGATACCCTCTTCGGAAGAGGAAGTTCTTCAGCCAAAGCCGATGCGAATCCGGCACATCCGGCGAAAAGGTGGATCCCTCTTGCAAGTCCTTCCCTGAGGATGTCCGTCATCAGGTCCGAACGGTCGCAGTCGAATACCGCGATCCCTTTCTGACCGGATGGGAATGAACCGGCAGGAACGATCTCCACAGGGACGCTCGCGCTTTCGGAGAGCAGGTCGTCCAGCCGTGAGAAGCGCACGGGATCCACAGGGTCCTTCCCGAAAGGCGATTCGGCGACGGGGACGCCGTCGATATAGTGGACGCCTTCGCGGGTGATACGGTTCATTTCCGGATAAGCGGGAATGAACCAGAGGCTTTCGCCCGACGCACGGCAAAGAGCTGAAAGTTCCGCGCCGATGCGGCCTCTCAGACCGGAGTCTGTTTTTTTATACAGGATATCCGCTCCTGTACTGAATCCGGCTTCGGCGATCTCCTTCACACGGGAATAAGCTTCGTCGGCGGGAAGATGGCGGCTGGCGCTGTGAGCCGTGACGATGGGGCATTCGGGAACGTCCAGATGCATCGGCCCGGCAAGGCCGGTCTCCACGCATACAGGTATCCCTTTTCTCGAAAACTGGATGCCTGTGTCGAGTGCGCCCGTCAGGTCATCGGCGATGATCAGGAGCTTCATTTCCGGTTCTCTGCCAGGCGGATGGCGTAATCGATGGCGTTCTTCAGACTCAGTTCGTTCGCGTCGCCCTTTCCGGCGTGATCGAAGGCCGTTCCGTGATCCACGCTGGTCCGGATGATCGGCAGGCCGAGCGTGATGTTGACGCCGGCAACGGAGTTCCAGCGCCCCAGTTCACGGTCATAGACGAATCCGACGAGTTTCAGCGGGATATGGCCCTGATCGTGATACATGGCGACCACGATGTCATACCAGCCGCCTCTCGCCTTGGAGAAGACCGTATCCGGAGGGACCGGGCCGTCAGCGTCGATGCCTTCCGCCAGCGCCGCTTCGATGGCAGGCCGGATCTCCTCGATCTCTTCGCGCCCGAAAAGACCGTTTTCCCCGCTGTGGGGATTGAGGCCGGCCACGCCGACCCGGGGCTTTTCGATGCCCAGAGCCCTGCAGGCCGAATCGGCGATCCGGATCACGTCGAGGACCCGGGCTTTTTTGACCCGGTCACAGGCTTCCCGGAGAGACACGTGCGTGGACACGTGGACGACGCGCAGATCGTCATGGGCGAGCATCATCGTGTATTTGTCCGTGTTCGTGAAGTGAGCGTAGATCTCGGTATGCCCGTCGAAATGGTGGCCGGCGAGGTTCATCGCCTCCTTGTTCAGGGCGTTGGTCACGGTAGCGTCCACTTCACCTGCCAGAGCCAGATCGATCACTTTTTTGACATAGGCGAATGCCGCGTCGCCGCACTGGGCGGATACTTCTCCGAAGCGGAAGGACGAAAGATCGAGTCCGGGGATGTGGAGCACGTCGATCGTGCCGGGCAAAAAGACCGCTTCCCGGACGTCGGATACGGGATGGATCTTCAGCGGGGCGCCGATGATCCGGACGGCCTGTTCCATGATATCTTTGTTGCCGATGACGATCGGACGGCATTGTTCGAACAGTTCAGGGTCGTTGAAAACTTTGACGGTGATCTCTGCTCCGATGCCTGCGGGATCGCCCATGGTGATGCCTATGATTTTACGGTCCATTGGTTTTCTCCTTATGTCTGTGCTTCAGCGGTTCTGTCTCTATTATACGGCAGTATTTCTTTCGAGAAAAGACTGCGGACATATGGGAATGCCTGAATAAGTACCGGAGAAGATTGCGGAATGCCAATGCGGAGGATGTCTTCCCGATTCCTGAAATACGGGAAAACAGGCTGATTCTTTCTTCCGTTTGTGGTACAATAAAGTGCACATCACATGAAGCAGAGGAAGGGAGAAAGTCATGCCTGAATTCCAGCTCGTTTCAGACTATGCTCCGACGGGAGATCAGCCCCAGGCGATCGAAACGCTGGTACAGGGACTGCGGGACGGCCTGCAGGACCAGGTCCTTCTGGGTGTGACCGGGTCCGGCAAGACGTTCACCATGGCCAACGTCATCGCGCAGGTACAGCGTCCGACACTCGTGATCGCGCCGAACAAGATCCTCGCGGCCCAGCTCTGCTCGGAATTCCGCAAGTTCTTTCCGCACAATGCGGTCGAGTATTTCGTATCCTATTACGACTATTATCAGCCGGAAGCCTATATCCCTTCCACGGACACCTACATCGCGAAGGATTCCGCTGTCAACGAGGAGATCGACAGGATGCGCCATTCGGCGACGTCCGCGCTTCTGGAAAGGCGCGATGTGATCGTCGTGGCTTCTGTTTCCTGTATCTATTCTCTGGGAAGCCCTGAAGAGTACAAATCCATGGCCCTCTCCCTGCGCCCCGGCATGACTCTGGACAGAGATCAGGCGGTCGCTTCCCTCGTGGACATGCAGTATGACCGCAACGATCTGAACTTTATCCGAGGCACGTTCAGGGTAAAAGGCGAAGTGCTGGAGATCTTTCCTGCTTCCGAACACGAACACGCGCTGCGTTTGGAATTCTTCGACGACGAACTGGAACGCATCGTGACTTTCGACGTGGTGACGGGCGACGCGATCGCTTCCCTGTCCCATGCGATCGTATATCCCGCGACGCACTATGCGACGTCACGGGATAAGATGGAAGCGACCTATGAGCAGATCCTGGCCGACATGGAAGTCGAAGCAGCCGATTTCGAAGCCCGGGGGAAGCTGATCGAAGCCCAGCGGATCCGGGAAAGAGTGAATTACGACGTCGAGATGATGCGGGAGATCGGATACTGCTCGGGCATCGAGAACTATTCCCGTTATTTCGACGGCCGTCAGCCGGGGGAAGCCGCTTATACGCTTCTGGATTTTTTCCCCGATGATTATCTTCTTTTCATCGATGAGTCGCACGTGACTGTGCCGCAGATCCGGGGCATGTTCGGCGGTGACCGCTCCAGAAAAGACATGCTGGTCTCCTACGGATTCCGCCTGAAGGCCGCCTACGACAACCGGCCGCTTAATTTCGAAGAATTCGAAGCCCGTATGGGGCAAACCGTCTACATGAGCGCGACGCCCGCGGAGTTCGAGATGGAGCGCGCGGGACAGGTGGCCGAACAGCTGATCCGCCCCACGGGCCTTGTGGATCCGGAAGTGGTCCTGCGTCCCGTCAAGGGACAGATCGACGACCTGATCGGAGAGATCCGCAAAACGACGGCTGCCGGATACAGAACGCTTGTCACGACGCTGACGAAGCGTATGGCGGAATCCCTTACGGATTACCTGACGGAACTGGATCTGAGGGTACGGTATCTGCACAGCGACGTGGATACGCTGGAACGCATGGCGCTGCTCCACGATCTGCGCGTCGGAGAATTCGACGTGCTCGTGGGCATCAACCTGCTGAGAGAAGGGCTCGATCTGCCCGAGGTCGCACTCGTGGCGATCCTCGACGCGGACAAGGAAGGCTTCCTGAGGTCGGATCGCTCCCTGATCCAGACGATCGGACGCGCCGCACGCAACGCGGAGGGCAGGGTCATCCTGTACGGAGACGTCATGACGGACTCCATGAAACGGGCCCTCGACGAAACGAACCGCCGGCGCAGGAAACAGATCGCCTACAACGAGAGCCACGGCATCGTACCGAAAACGATCGTTTCCGCCCTTCCGGAAGACCTTATGGTCACGAAGCCTCTGGAAAGCAAGGGAACGAAGGGAAAAGCCGGCCGCGGCAAAGGAAAGAAGGACACGGGATACCGCGTGGACCAGCAGGTCCTGCCGGATATCGAGACGGTCCGTACGGAAATGTACAAAGCGGCTGCGGCTCTGGATTTCGAGCGTGCCGCACAGCTGCGTGATCAGCTGCTCGAACTGGAATCACTGATGGGGAGATAATATGGACAACGTGATCACGATCCGGGGAGCCCGGGAACACAACCTGAAGGGGATCGACCTGGAGATCCCCCGGAACAAGCTTGTCGTCCTGACAGGCCTTTCGGGATGCGGGAAAAGCAGTCTGGCCTTCGATACGCTGTACGCGGAAGGCCAGCGCCGCTATGTGGAAAGCCTTTCGTCTTATGCCCGTCAGTTCCTCGGCCTTATGGAGAAACCGGATGTGGACTATATCGGAGGCCTGTCTCCCGCCATTTCCATCGATCAGAAGACGACGTCCCGAAACCCGAGATCCACGGTGGGCACCGTGACGGAGATCCACGACTATCTGCGTCTGCTTTATGCACGTGTCGGTACGCCTCACTGCCCCAGATGCGGGAGAGAGATCCGTCAGCAGAGCGTGGATGAGATGGTGGATCAGGTCCGCAGCTGTCCGGAAGGCACGAGGATCTATCTCCTTGCTCCTGTCATCCGCAACCGCAAAGGTGAATACATCCGTCTTTTGGAGGATTATGTCAAGGAAGGATATGCCCGTTTCCGGGTCGACGGCATCATGTATCTGGCTGATGCGCTCCGGGAAGAGGGCCGCTTCACGCGCCTGGACGAACAGGGCCGTGAGGACGCCGTTCTGGAAAAGATCCCGCTGAACCGGAACCAGCGCCATACGATCGAAGTCGTGGTGGACCGCCTCGTCGTACGCGAAGGAGACGCCATGCGCAGACGCCTGGCGGACAGCCTGGAAACCGCGCTCGGCATGGCTGACGGGATCGTGACCGTACGGCAGGAAAACGGGGAGGAGAAGACTTTTTCCGCAAACTACGCCTGTATCGACTGCGGGATCAATATCCCCGAGATCACGCCGCGCATGTTTTCTTTCAACAACCCCTACGGAGCCTGCCCCACCTGTACGGGACTGGGAACGCTCCTCAAGATCGATCCGGAAAGGGTCGCCGAGGACTGGAACACACCGGTGGGGGAAACCAAACTCCCCGGGATCGCCAACGGGGACGCATCTCTAGGGAAACAGATCCTGGAGGCGCTTGCGTCTGAATACGGCGTATCGCTGAAGGACGGTCTGAACGAATGGACTGAAGAAGCGCGCCAGGCTCTGTTCTACGGTACCGGAGACAAAAAGATATCCGTGAAATACAGACGTGGGAACAGTTACGGGGTCTATGAAATGGAATTCGAAGGCGTGATCCCCATGCTCCAGCGCCGTTATGAGCAGACGACGTCCGATTCCATGCGGGCCTATTATGAAGAACTCATGAGTCCTGTTCCCTGCCCGGACTGCGGCGGGAGACGACTGAAGCCGGAAGTCCTTGCGGTAACGATCGGAGGGAAGTCCATCGCAGAATTCTCTGACATGTCTGTCGATGACGCCTTGGATTTCCTGAAAAAAGTGGATTTTACACCGACACAGAGAATGATCGGCGCCCAGGTCCTCAAGGAGACGTTTGCGAGACTGGGCTTCCTTCTGGACGTAGGACTGAACTATCTGACGCTTTCCCGCGCCGCGGCGACCCTCTCCGGCGGCGAAGCGCAGCGTATCCGGTTGGCGACCCAGATCGGATCCGCACTTTCGGGCGTGCTCTATATCCTCGATGAGCCTTCCATCGGCCTGCATCAGCGGGACAACGGAAAACTCCTGGCAACGCTCAAAGGACTGAGGGATCTCGGCAATTCCGTGCTGGTCGTTGAACATGACGAAGAAACGATGCGGGAGGCGGATTATCTGATCGATATCGGCCCGGGTCCCGGCATACACGGCGGGACTGTTGTCGCAGCAGGAACACCCGAAGAGATCATGGCCTGCGAGGCGTCTGTGACGGGGGCTTATCTTTCAGGACGGAAATCCATCCCTGTTCCCCCTATCCGCCGGAGTTCTGACAGAATGCTTACAGTCCGGGATGCCAGGCAGAACAATCTCAAGGGGATCGACGTGTCGTTCCCGCTCGGTGTTTTCACGTGCGTGACGGGCGTGTCCGGGTCGGGCAAGAGCTCGCTCGTGAACGAGATCCTTCTGAAGACTCTTCAGAGAGATCTGAACCGGGCCCGTACGAAACCCGGGAAATGCGCGGGCATTGAAGGGGTGAAACAGCTGGACAAGGTGATCTCCATCGATCAGAGTCCGATCGGGAGATCGCCCAGGAGCAACCCTGCGACCTATACCGGAGTTTTCGATATGATCCGCAGTCTGTTCGCGGAGACGACGGATGCCAGGAACAGAGGCTACAATGCGGGAAGATTCTCCTTCAACGTCAAGGGCGGACGCTGTGAAGCCTGCAAGGGCGACGGTATCCTGAAAATCGAAATGAATTTTCTGCCGGACGTATATGTTCCCTGCGAGGTCTGCAAGGGAAAACGGTACAACCGTGAGACGCTGGAGGTCCATTACAAAGGAAAATCCATCGCCGACGTTCTTGCAATGACGGTAGAGGAAGCCTGCGATTTTTTTGCAAATGTGCCGAGGATCGCGGCAAAGATCCGTGCGCTCAGAGATGTGGGACTCGGGTATATCCAGCTGGGACAGCCGTCCACGCAGCTCTCCGGAGGAGAAGCACAGCGGGTGAAACTGGCTACAGAACTGTCCAGAGCCAGCACCGGAAATACGCTCTACATTCTGGATGAACCGACTACGGGACTGCACACGGATGACGTATCACGTCTTCTGACGATCCTGCAGCAGTTCGTCGATGCGGGGAACACGGTCATCGTGATCGAGCACAATCTGGATGTGATCAAATCCGCTGACTATATTCTGGATCTCGGGCCGGAAGGCGGAGATGCGGGAGGCACACTCATCGCAAGCGGTACTCCGGAAGAAGTCTCTGCATGTGAAAACAGTTATACGGGACAGTATTTGAGAAAGGTCCTTCACGGATAAGGTCCGGGAAAAACCGTATATGAGAAGGAAAAGCATCCTGTGGGTGCTTTTCCTGCTTTTTAAACCATATGGACATCTCTCGAAAACAGAAGAGAAACAGAAACCCGGACCGCTGACGGTCCGGGAAGGGATAAGCTATTTAGTGCCGGTCAGTGCCACACCGTTGACATAGAGCGTGTAGCCGTTTGTAATCACATTTTCGGCTTTGCCGTTGAATGCTGAAACATAGGAATCTCCGGTCAGCGTCCAGGTGCTTGTTTCATCCAGCACAACGGAGACGGAGCCTGTTTCTGTGGAAACGGTCTCGCCGTTGGCATTGACTATGCTGCCCCCGATCAGACCGGTGAACGTCGAACCCTCTGTCAGTTCCAAAGTCAGGCTGGAATCGCTGCCGACAAGAATCGAGCCCTCGAGTTCCTGAGCGATACCCTTCAGGACCGCGGTATTGCTTCCGCCGCTCCATCCGTCTGCACACACGGAGAGAAGAATATCGTCGGTGTCTTCGTTGACTATCTTTACGCCGTTCAGGGTGATGACGGCATTTGTGTTTGTTACGTGGAAGACATGACCGTTTTTGCTGGTGAGGCTGCCGCCGGTCATGGTGAAGCTGCTCGTACCACTTGCCGCATCACCGGACATGGACTGATAGATCATGATGGTGTCCAGGAAAGTCGCGTTCCCGTTACAGCGGGTGTTATTAGCAGTCAGATCACAGTTGTTCAGAGTGATCGAGTTGAGTCCTTCGATGCAAACGCCCTCGGAGAGCGTGGAGATGAGCACCGCGTTGGATACGGAAACATCTGCCGTGGAATAGATCACGGGAGATCCCAGACCGTTGGAAGTATATGTGCCCCCGTCCACGACTACCGTACCGCCGCCCCGGTCGGTCCGGATCGCTGCGGAAGACTGGCCGGAAGTCTCGACTGTCAGATTGTAGGCATAGGTCACTCCTCCGCCTGTGGTCATGATGCCTCCGGATCCGTTCCCGCTCGTATTGATGACTGTGTCATAGATATATATGGTCGTACCGTCTCCTTCAGCCCCGTTCTGTCCTCCGTTTCCTCCGTAACAGAACACTCCGTTGGCTCCGTCCGCATCGGAAGTGATCGTTCCGCCGGTGATAGTGGCCGTGGCACCGTCTTTGACCAGTACAGCCGCATTCAGACCGTAGAAGTTACAGTTGTCTCCGCCATCCGAATCGCCGGTTTTGGTAACGGTGGGATTCGTGATTGTGACGTCATCGGATGTGCTGATCAGCAGTGCGCTTTCATCGGGCTCCGAGCTGGCATAGGTCTGTCCGTTTTGTGTATCGGCTGCACTGATTACTTCTGCACCGGTATATTCGATGTCAGCGCTGCTGCTTCCGCCGGGAGCGCCTCCGGGCATACCGCCTCTGTTCCCGTCAGGAGGAACGCCTCCGGGGCCTCCGCTTTGATCCGAAGCATCGGCAGGTGCTTCCGCCGTTATTTCTGTCTGTACGGATCCGCTGTCCGTATCATCGACAGAAGAAGCCGTATTGCTGCATCCTGCCAGGGCGAAAAGGAGCATCAGTACGGCTATGATCAATGCGCATATTCTTTTCATGTCAGGTATCTCCTTTCCTTGGATGCATTCATCTTACGGGAGAAACCTTAATCTATACTTAAGAGATAATTGTTCTGAAAAAAGTTTGGAGGGATCCCGGAATAGCCGTCATGATTCTCACGACTGCAGAGGACGGAAGGAAGTCTGGATTCGAAGCAGTCCGTCCCGCATCAGCCCCAAAGAGCCGCCAGTGCAGGAACGACCTGTTTTTTGCGTGAGACCACGCCTTTGAGGAAGACCGAGTCGTCCTGTACCTTTTCGTCTGCGAATGCCTGCCGTATGATCTCCTGGTCACCCAGGAAAAGCAGTTCAGTTCCTTCCTTCAGAACGTCTGTGATCATAAGAAGGACCATATCGTACCCCTTCTCCTTCTTGATCTTCCGCAGGGCTTCGCGGAATTCATCGGCTCGTTCGAGCATCTGCGCGGAATCCATCGTTGTGATCTGGCTGATGGCGATGCTGTGCTCTCCGATGTTGAATTCCTTGAAATCGGTCATGAAGATCGCTTCGGCTGATTTGTCGGCAGGCTGTCCGGCGGAGAAAATCTCCGTGCCCAGCGCTTCCAGATCCAGTCCTGCGATATGAGCGAGCCAGCCGGCGACGCGTCTGTCTTTGGGAGTGGCTGTCGGAGATTTGAACAGAACCGTATCCGAAAGGATAGCAGCCGCCATGAGACCAGCCAGAGATTCGCTCGGCATGATACCGTGCTCCTGGTACATCGTGGCGATGATAGTGGCGGTGGACCCTACAGGCTCATTGCGCATGAACACGGGATAACCGGTCTGCACGTCTCCCAGTCGGTGATGGTCGATGATGCCGAGCAGTTCGGCCTGCTCAAGTCCGGAAACAGACTGCCTCGTCTCGTTGTGATCGACTAAAACTATTTTTTTGCGTGACGGACGAAGAAGGTGGAAACGGCCGAGAGTTCCGACGACATGATTCTGCTCATCCAGAACGGGATAACTGCGGTGACGGCTCTGAAGGATACGGTCGTTGACGTCGTCCAGGAAATCGTCCAGATGGAAGACCACGAGGTTATCCGTCTGGGCCACGCGTTCCACAGGTATCGACTGATAGATCATCCGGGCAGCCCGATAGGCGTCACAGGGCGTAGAAATAATGCAGGTCCCGGATGAAATGCCTCGGTACTGCGCTCCCAGATCGCTCTGGCAGAGGATGACACAGGAAGCTGGAAGAGCCAGTGCCTGTTCGATCACGTCCGGCTGCTGTCCGCAGATGATGATGCTCCCGGGCTTGACGCCCCGAAGCGGTTCGCCGACAGTGGGAAGCGTGATGACGACGTCGCCGGATACGGATTCAAAAACATCGTCGTCGCTGTTGAGGATACGGCCTTCAAGTGCGGATAGCAGGTTGAAGATGGGAACGTTTTCCACCTGCGGATGACGGACAGAACCCATGTCGCTCTCCGCGACGGAGCTCGTCGTGATGAGACCGTACAGGGAGCCGTTTTCCTCCGTGACGGGGATGGCGCTGTAACCTTCGCTTCCCTGCAGCATCTCCCAGGCGTGACTGACCGGTACCTTTCGGGAAAGGCAGGGCGGATGATCGATATCCAGATCTCTGACCTGGGTCCTGACTGTGGACAGATAGAGGGGAGGCTTGAATCCGAAACGTCTGAGGATAAAAGCGCTCTCATCGTTCAGGTGCCCCAGCCGGGCAGCAACATAGCCGTTTTCGCCCAAAGCGTTTCGAAGCGATGCGTAGGCTATGGCAGAGACGATGGAATCGGTATCCGGATTGCGGTGTCCGCATACGTAGATGGTGTCCATATGAACCTCCAGAAGCACAGATCTTCCGTCTGTATCCAGATTGTAACACAGGAACGATGAAATTTCACTCTTTATCAATGAAACCCCCGTTCCATACAGTGAACGGGGGGTCTCAAATGAAAGAGTGGAGATCTTATTTGACCTGGTCTTTCAGGGATTTGCCGGCACGGAAGGCAGGCACGCGGCAGGCGGGCACCTGAATGGTTTCCTGGGTCTGGGGAACCTTGGCTTCACGGGCTTTGCGCTGACGGGTCTCAAAGGTGCCGAAGCCGACGAGAGAAACTTTTTCGCCGTTGGCCAGAGCATCCGCCACCAGTTCCATGAAGGACAGGAGAGCCTTCTCGTTATCCTTGCGGCTCAGTCCGTTTTTCTGAGCCATCGCCTGAATCATTTCCACTTTATTCATAACAAAAACCTCACGATATAAATTTCTTGCTGCAGAAGGACCATCCTGCCGCAGCATAATATATTGTACTCGAAAACTCACGAATTGACAAGGGGGAAGAATGCAATAGAGATAAAAATAGAATAATGCTGTTCTATCTAGATGATTACCTTCCCACTTGTCTTTCGCAGGCCTCCCGCAGAGCGGATTCCGCATCGATCCCCTGCTCACGCAGCGCATAGGCAGCAGCCAGGAGCCAGTCGCCTGCGGCTCGGTCATCCATTTCCGGAATATCCAGTTTTTCTCCCGGCAGATACTTGGCCAGTTTCTGCGCGCGCATCAGAGCCGGGAGCGCCTTTGCGATTCTGGAAGCGGATTCCAGTGCCGATCCGTCTCCATGAGCACGGGCTTTATTGGCTTCCCAGTTCTCGTTGTCCGAATCGGGATCACCTTTGCCGGAGAAAACTGCCGGATGCCGGGAGATCATTTTACGGCAGATGGAATCCGTGATATCCAGGATATCGAAGTCACCCATGCCCGAAGCGATGACCGCATGGAATACGACCTGATAGAGCACGTCTCCAAGCTCTTCCGCAAGAGACTGCGGATCGTCCCTGTCGATGGCGTCGACGGCTTCATAGGCCTCTTCCAGAAGATAACGCCGAAGACTCTCATGACTCTGTTTCCGGTCCCATGGACACCGGACGCGTAGAGTTTCCATGATCCCGAGAAGATCAGTGAAATCCATGCGGGCCTTCTCGTCCCGTCCGGGAAGATAGTACACACAGCGATGGTCTATGTCTTTCTGCCGGTCCAGTAGAGCCAGAGGAAGTCTGCGTGCTCTTTCAGGAGAGATATAGATGCCTGACGCGTCGTCTCCGTATACGGACTGCAGGATAAGCTTGGCTTCTCCCGCCTGATAAGGATCGTCGAGTTCGGTCACGATCAGGGGAAGACGGGGGTTCAGCGCGGCAGAGGAAATGAGAGACGCGGGGATCTGTGTCAGACCGTCCGCGGCATGAGCAGATTCTCTGCCCGCGGCCGTGAGAGCCAGATCGGCAGGGGAGATCCCCGGAAGGATGCGGACACGAATGCGGCTGCGAAGGAGCTGCTGGACGGAACCGTCCGAAAGGATGCCCTGTCCGGGCACACCATACGTCACATCCCCTGTTTTCAGCGCTTTTCGGACGGCTTTCGCACAGGCTTCTTCGATCTCTTCAAAATCATTGGCGCCTTCGTAAAGAGGATCCAGCGTCGTGAACCTGATCCCTTCGGCACGAAGCCCATCTGCCACGCCGTGCCTTTCCGTGCGCAGAATCAGGGTATCCGCTTCGATAAGGGCCCGGCGGGCTTCCAGCGTGAGAAGATCCGGATCTCCTGGGCCGAGGCCCACGATCGTCAGTTCAGCCATGAGTCCTCCTTATGCCGGCTTTGTGTGCCAGTTTCATGAGTTTATCGCCGCCGGGTACGGAAGCCAGTTCTTCCTCGCTGACCGCACGGAAAAGGCCGAGAAGAATGACATATACGATCACGCCGACAACGACTCCGGCAAGAGCAGTCAGACGCATGCCGATGCGTCCCTCCGCCAGGATGCGGAAAGCATAGACTGCAAGGCCCATCCCCAGCGCGGCGAGCGCCGGCTTGCCGAGCAGATCGGCAGGGCGCCAGCGGATTTTCATCAGCCTTCCCGCTTGCCATGCATCCAGAATCGCCGCGACTCCGTAGCAGACGACGGTACCGATCGGAGCGCCGAAGATGTGGACTCTCGGATCGCCAAGAAGAAGGAAACTCAGGACGATCTTGCAGACGGCGCCTGCAAGGAGGGAGAACACGGGAATATACACCCGCCCATATCCCTGGATAGCGCCTGTCAGCGTCTGTACGAGACCGAGGAAGAAGATACCGGGAGCCATAGCCGTCAGAAGCTGAGCGGCCAGTGTGATCCGTTCAGGCGCAAGACTGCCGTACAGAAGCCGTATGATCGGCTCGGAAAGGATCGCCATTCCGACCGCACAGGGCAGTCCGATGAGCACCGCGAGCTTCGCACCGAGACGCGTGTTGTCGCCTGCAGCCGCAAGATCCCCGCGGGCACCTGCCTGGGCGATCGCCGGGACGAGAGACATGCATAAGGCGAGAGTGAGCACGCTCGGCATATTGACCAGCGTGTATACTACGCCGGTCAGCAGTCCGAACATGGAGGTGGAATCCGTGACGGAGTAGCCGATGGACTGGAGGCGGTTCATGACGAGGAAATTGTCGAAGGACGATACGATGGGCATGACGCAGGCCCCGATCATGACCGGGACAGCCAGCGGCAGCAGGCGGCGGAGTATGCTGCCTGCAGAGATCTTCCGGGCTTCTTCGTCTTCCGGAGCCAGCAGATCGCGGCGGCAGTGACGCATATACAGGATCAGAATCAGAGCCAGGGCGGCGATCTCGGAAAGAGTTACGCCCGTGAGAGCGCCTGCCGCTCCGTAGTCGGCGCCGCGCCCGAGCCAGGCAAAGGCCAGCGCAAAGCCGATGACCAGTTTGAAGGCCTGTTCGACGATCTGTGTTGCCGCTGTGGGAAGCATATCCTGATGTCCCTGGAAGAACCCCCGGTAGGCGGAAAGGACTGCCGCGAAGAAGACTGCCGGCGCGATGGCCCGGATCGTCAGTGCGGCTTTCGGCTCACCCATGGCCTGTGCGATCGGATCGGCAAAGAAGAACAGGATCGCCGACATCAGAAGGCCTGCCACGGCAAGCAACCATAGAGATACGGTCAGGATCCTCCTTGCTTCACCTTTCCTGTCCCGGGAAAGCGCTTCACTCACCATTTTGGAAATGGCGGTCGGAAGGCCTGCAGTGGAGATCGTCAGGAGCGCGGAGTAGATGGGGTAGGCAGCCTGATAATATCCGATGCCGACGTCTCCTATGATATGGGTCAGGGGAACGCGGTAGAAAGCGCCGATCAGCTTCACGATGAGCCCGGCGGCGCCGAGAAGGGCAGCTCCTTTGACAAAACGGTTTTTCTGCTGTGTCATATGGACCTCTCTGTGGAACACTCTGATTCCATTATTGTACCACAAAGGACCCCCAAGGGGTAGCACAGGGCCTCAAAAGGGCAAATGTGAGGCATGAAGGGAGAAAGGCACAGACTGGAAAGAGCGTGGTGGTTATGGTATAATATGAGAAATCCGCCGATACTGGCGAAAAAGGAAGGAAGAACGAATGCTGGAATTCCGTTTTGACACGCAGCTCCTGATCGAGGGCGAGAATCTCGACGAGGATGAGATCTATGATTATTTCGTCGCCAACTTCAAGGGGGACAGCCTTCTGGCGGTGGGCGATGAGGAGCTGATCAAGATCCATTATCATACGAACGAACCCTGGAAGGTCCTGGAATATTGCGCGAGTCTAGGCGATATCCATGATATCGTGGTGGAAAACATGGAACGGCAGGCGGCGGGACTTCAGGGATAATGGAGCGCAAGGTTTTCCTGTATATAGAAGAACAGTATGAGCGTCATGGATATCCCCGTCATACGGAGATCATGACGCAGGGGCGTCTGATCTCCGAAGACAATCTCCTGAGGCTCGAATACGCATTCAGCCCGGAGAACTCTTCGGACCGGCCGATCGCGGCATCCGTCATGCGGGTGGATCAGGCATGGCATGTGACACGGCCCAGCTTCGGACCCGAGATGCTTACCCTGCATCCTCGGCTCATGACGCAGAATGAATACGCAGGAGAGGATTCTCTGACCGCTCTTCCCGTGGAGCTTTCATGGAACGACCGTGAGGATGAGGGAGACGTAACGGTCTCCATGCGCGTTGCAAGAGAAAAGCGTGCGTTCCATCCCTACAGTCTCTCGATCCATTATGTGAAGGAAACATGAATCCGCTGAGGGAAACAGTCTCGAAAATGCTTTTCCGGATCACCGGAAAAGAGCAGGTCCCGGAGTTTACCCGCTCAGGCGGCGGCGACCTGTCTTTCGTTCTGAGAGATGGATCAGATCCGGGAGAGACGGCAGCTGAGTGGAACTCGATGTATCCCGGTACAGCCAGAGCGGAGGCTCGGGGCAATTATCTGAACCTCTATCTCACGGAAGAAGCCCTTCTTGAGGACATGAAGCGTCTGTCTGGCGAACTGCATTCGGAAGACCCTGTCTGGAGCGGGCCTCATGCCGCTGAGATATACAGGCTCAGGGCGGACAGAGCGTTCGGACTGGCGGGGGCTTTTTCTCATGAGTCCGCCATGGCCGTCTTGAAACTTGAACACGGACTGTACACTGAGATTCCGGAAGGACCGCTGCATCCAGAGGTTTCTCTGGCTCTGGAGGCTGTCTTGCAGAGGAAAAACCGGGAATAAGACTTACGACAAGTGTTCTATTGGGAGGATGAAATGCGTCTGGATAAGTTTCTGAAAGTCAGCCGTATCATCAAGCGGCGCACAGTCGCGTCCCAGGCGGCAAGCATGGGCAAGGTGACGGTAAACGGACGTCCGGCCAAACCGGCCTCGTCAGTCAACGCGGGCGATATCATCGAGATCGAATACGGACGTTATACGGAGACTTATGAAGTGCTCCGTACGGCTGAGACTGCGGGAAAAGCGGAAGCCGCGGAACTTTTCCGTCTGATCGGCCGTCGTGAAAACGAGGGATCCGAAGATGAATGAACGGATCGGGCTGGGCTGGGATCTGCATCGTCTGGAAGAAGGCTGCCGTCTGATTCTGGGCGGTGTCGAAATCCCCTTCGAGAAGGGACTTCTCGGGCATTCGGATGCAGATGTGCTGGCTCATGCCGTGACGGACGCTCTCCTGGGTGCCTGCGGGCTTCCGGACATCGGTGAATGCTTCCCCGATACCGATCCCACCTATGAAGGCGCCGACAGTCTGATTCTTCTTTCTCGGGCTGCTGAAATGGCGGAAAAGAAGGGATACAGACCTGTGAACTGTGACTGCGTCATCGTATGTCAGAAGCCGAAACTGGCTCCCTATAAAAGAGAGATGGCACTGCGTCTGAGTACGGCGTTGGGGATAACGCCGGAGCAGATCAACATCAAGGCCAAGACTGCAGAGGGACTCGGGCCCGAAGGAGAGAGCCTGGCTGTTTCCGCACAGGCCGTGATGCTTGTAACAAAATCGTAACAATTTCTTTGATTCCCGCCCCGTCTGTGGTACAATAGGGCACGGCGCGGGATCCGATCCCCACTATGGAGGGACGAAAATGACGGACAGAAAGAGAAAAGGGACACAGAACAGAAACCGCAGGAGCGAGACCAGAACGACGGGAAAAGGCCGGCCGAAGGCATGGATCTTTCTTTCCATCGCTGCGCTGATCGTTCTTGCCGGTATTTTCATGCTGTGGCATTCTCTGCAGGACGGGACCGAACAGGGGACCTCTCTCAATGCCGATCCGACGCTCCTTCTGAGCGCTACTCCGACGCCGAGGGTCAGCATGGATTTCTCCTATCCGGGCATCCAGGCCCGTGATCCCGGGACGGAGCCTTCCCTGACCGCAAATCCGAACATCGTCCGTGATCTTTCCTATTTTGCCGAGGACGCGACTTTTACGGAGAAGCAGATCAACTCACCCGGCGTGTTCGGTAATGAGATCTTTTTCTCCGCGGGAACGGGGAGTCTGGATACCAACGTACTGACCAAGCTGTATCTCTACAACCTGGAAACGAAAAAGGAAGAGAAGATCTCCACGACCGAGATCTATATGGGCGAATACTATGAGACGCTCATCAACGATAAATGGCTGGTGTATCTGGAGACGGACCACGGCAAGAAAAACAACATCTACGTGCGCAACAGAGAGACCGGACAGGTCACGCTTCTGAAGACGTGCACGAACGGAAAGCCCAAGCTCCGTCTGTCGCAGGACAACCTGATCTGGATGGAGCAGGAAGAGAAAAACGTCGACTACCTGTACATGGTCGATCTGGTCAGCCAGGAGAACCTTACGCTTTTCACTTTTGAAGACGTGGCGACCTACGGCGTTTCAGCACCGGCGGTCTATGGAGACTGGATCGTATGGGCGGCGCCTGATCCGAACCAGTCCGAGGCCGAACGTCAGGTGGAAGAGCATTCCGCGATCTACTATCTGAACATCTCCTGCGATTTCGATGAGGAAGGAAAGCTGAAGCCGCGTATCTATACGCCCGGCACTTATGTGCACGAGCCCTATTTCAACGGCGAGTATTTCCTCTGGATCGATACGAACAAATCTTTCAATTCCAATCTGTACATAGCCGCTCCCGGTGATACGGTACCTAAGATCATCGACACCAAGGTCACAGCGTACGGCCTGGGCGATGACGTGGCCGTTTACGGCAAAGACAGCATCATCTGGCTGTATATCATCCCCACCGGAGAGACATGCCGCCTGACGTCCATGGATGAAAAGGGCATGCTACCCCAGATCAACGGACGGACCGTTGTGTGGCAGAACAACGGTGCCGGAGGCAGCAAGGATACGCTTCGCTTCAAGATCCTGACAGACGAGGATCTGTATCCATACGGGAAACCTGAGATCGATACCACGCCGAATCCGTATCTCATCGTGCAGGATACGAAGGTCGGCGATGACGGAGAGGATGATACGCAGAAACCCGAAGATACGGCGGAACCGTCCCCGACGCCGACTGGCGGAGACGACGGGGCGCCGTCGCCTTCCCCGACACCCGGAGGCAACTGATGCCCAAAGCCAAATCGCTTTATTTCTGTTCCGAGTGCGGATTCGAGACCGCAAAATGGGCGGGACGCTGTCCTTCCTGCGGAGCCTGGAATACGATCACGGAGGCTCCCGTTAAGGCGAGGGAGGCTGTCAGCCGAGCCAAAGGCCATACGGCGCTCACGGATGCGGAGCACCCGACACCCCTGCCGGATGTCATTCGGGAGGATTTTCCCCGTACATCCATCGGGATCGGAGAGCTTGACCGGGTACTGGGCGGCGGGATGGTCGCCGGATCCGTCATCCTCATCGGCGGCGATCCCGGCATCGGCAAATCCACGCTGCTGCTCCAGGCGGCCGAAAAACTGGCCGAACAGGGAAGCAAGGTCCTGTATGTCTCGGGGGAAGAATCCCTGCGTCAGGTCGCTCTTCGTGCGTCCCGGCTTCAGGCTAAATCGCCTCGTCTTCTTCTTTACGCCCAGACCCAACTGGAGGCGATCCTGGAAGAAATCGAGCGCACCGCGCCGGATACAGTCATCATGGATTCTATCCAGACAGTCTCGTCCCAGGAAGTGGATGCAACAGCTGGAAGCGTTTCCGCCGTACGAGATGCCGCTGCAGCGTTCGTCCGTGTCGCCAAAACACTGGGCTGCTCTGTTTTTCTCGTAGGTCACGTGACCAAGGCAGGCAATCTGGCCGGACCGCGGATTTTAGAGCATATGGTCGATACGGTTCTCTATTTCGAGGGAGAGGAATACCAGAGCTACCGTGTGCTTCATTCGGCCAAAAACCGCTTCGGGCCTACACATGAGGTCGGTCTCTTCGAAATGACGGAAGACGGTATGAGAGAAGTGACCAACCCTTCCGAGATGTTCCTGTCCGAAAGGGAAAGGGAGGCACCGGGCTCCGTCGTTGCCGCTTCCATGGAAGGGAGCCGCGCAGTGCTTGTGGAACTGCAGTCTCTCGTATGCCGTTCGGTATTCGGCATGCCCCGCCGTCAGGCTTCCGGTCTGGATTATAATCGCCTGACCCTTCTGCTGGCAGTCCTGGAGCGAAGAGCGGGCATCAAGTTCTTCGATCAGGACGTATATCTGAATGTTGCAGGCGGTCTGCGCGTGAGCGAACCCGCCGTGGATCTTGCGGCTGCCGTTGCAGCCGCCTCCGCAAGAAGGGGAAGGGTACTGCCACGCGGTACAGCGGTCTTCGGGGAAGTCTCTCTCACGGGGGAGATCCGGCCGGTGCGGTTTGCTCAGGCGCGTGTGACGGAAGCTGCCCGAGCAGGCTTTACGCATGTCATCCTTCCTAAGCGAAATCTCAAAGGACTGAAAGCGCCTAAAGGCATGGAACTCCACGGTGTGGGGACGGTCGCTGAAGCTCTCATTTTCCTGTCCGATCCCCCCGAAGGGGCATATGAAGAAGAATAACGCCAAACATTGAAAGGACATACCCATTGGGTATGTCCTTTGTGTTTGTGATAGAAAGATCTTAGGTTTTTTCAGATGTAGCGGTCTTTCTTTGAAGCGGTGACGGCTACGAAATAGGAGATCGCAAAAAGAACGGCGATAAAGCCTGCGAAATACCATCCGCTCTGCATCTGTTCCATCGAAGCGATGTAGTCATAGGCTCCGTGAAGCAGTGCGGGGATGAGGACGGAAAAAACGCGGAATATCTTTGAGAGGGCCGTCAGGCCGTAATCCTGATATCTGCGTGCAGCCCCATATAAGACACCCATGAATACGCCGAAACAGGCGTGGCCGGGAATCGCCGTGACAGCACGGACGACAGCGGTGGAAAACCCGAAGTTCAGGACATAGCTTATGTTTTCCCATAAGGCGAAACCAAGAGACACGAACACCGCGTAGACGACGCCGTCATACTGGCAGTTGAACTCCGGATTCTCCCATGTGTTCCTGCGAAGGAAGAAGAATTTGGCTCCTTCCTCGGAAAAGGCCACTATGATGAAATACAGGATCACGTCATAAACGACCGTATCCTGTGCGACCGCAAGATTCAGCAGCCAGGAGAGGACGCGTTCCGCAACCAGAGCGGCAAGGGAGGACAGGATGCCCGCGACGACCAATCGCCGCAGAAGCACCGGACTTTCCGGTTCCAGTCTGTCCATACGGTAGACGCGGACCATGAGGAAGACCGCGGGAATAATCGCAGCGGCGATCAGGATGACGTTGTACATCATCACGGGCTGCAGGAAGTAGTAATAGAACATGAACCCTCCTTAACGAATGTCATACACACTGCGGCATGAAACGGTTTTTACATCACCCCGCAGGATTTTTACCCGACGCTCGCCGGGCGTCATATCGAAGAAGTTGTCCGACAGGACCGTATCCGCACTGCACCGGATCTCCACCGAACGTGCATAAGCGGACGCCGTGACGACGATCTCGTCGTCTTCGATCCTTGCTGACAGTTCGGGATCGGCAAAACGGAAGTGTTTGGGCGGACAGAACAGGACGGATCCGTTCGACAGGATCCTGCCGTTTTCATCCTCCAGGACATAGGTATATACGGTCTCAAAGGGGTTGGCTTCGGGAAATTTCTGTTCGGGCAGCCAGACAGCAGAAAGAGGAGCTGCCTCGATCTCTTCTCCGCCGGATTCGATGACGGAACCGTCAGGTTTGCGCAGAGCCCAGAGGGCCCGTCCGCGGAAAGGCTGCAGGGTCTCGTTGGAGAGATTCAGTCTTGCGCTCTTTCGGAGAACAAACGGTTCTGCATTGACGTTGGTATCCTGGGAGAGAATGCCTTCTTCATGACAGGAGAGGAGCACGGGAGCAAAGAAACGCCGTGCCGCATAGTGCAGAGCTTTCCAGCGGCCGTAGTAGTCGATGGAAGACCAGGACGCCACGGGCCAGCAGTCGTTCAGCTGCCAGATGATCGCTCCCATACAGCGGCCGCGATTCCGACGCCAGTGTTCTACCCCGTACTGCATGGCCTGTGCCTGAAGGAGCTGGGATGCATATACAAGCGTATCCAAATCCTTCGGATAGAGATACATTTGGGATATATAGGAAACGATACGCCCATTCGCCGAAGCGTTTCGCTGGTGTTTTTCCATGACGTAGGAGAAAGGATTTCTGTCTCCGGGTTCCGTAAAGCTCTCGATCGTTTTCATACATGGAAACGACTGAAAACCGAATTCGGAGACGTACCGGAAGAAATGATTCCGATAATCCGTGAACGGCTTGAGACCGTGCCACACCTGCCAGTAATGCACGTCGCCTCTGTCCGGGTCCTGCGGGAAGTCGAAACTTCCGCCGGAAGACGGACTTGCCGGCCAGTAGAAACGCTGGGGATCTTCTTCCTTCAGGATACTGGGCAGGATATATTCATACATCTTGATGTAATCCGCTCTCTGCCTGTCGCTGGAGACCCACTGGCCCTGTTTCACGAAATCTTCCATCTCGTTGTTGCCGCACCACAGAGCCAGAGATGCATGATGGCGAAGACGGCGGATGTTGTCCAGGAATTCCGCGCGGATATTGGCTTCGAAAGAATCCGTCAAATTGTAGACCGCACATGCGAACATGAAATCCTGCCAGACGAGGAGGCCCAGTTCGTCGCAGATGTCATAGAAGGCATCATCAGGATAATATCCGCCGCCCCAGACGCGGATCGTGTTCATGTTTGCTGCTTTCGCATCTTCCAGCAGACGGCGCGTTCTTTCCGGTGTGACTCTGGGAAGAAGATTGTCCTCCGGGATGTAATCAGCGCCCATGGCGAAGATCTCGACCCCATTGACGCAGTGTGCGAACGATTCGCCCCAGGCATCCTTATGCCGTGCGACCGTCAGCGTACGCAGACCGATCCGGCAGCTCCATGTATCCGTAAGGGTACTGCGGTTTATGAGAAAGACCTCGACTTTGTACAGTGGTTGTTCTCCGTAGCCTGAAGGCCACCACAGCATGGGACTGCTGATCCGGATCGTGCAGTCCGTGCCTTCTCCGGCAAACTCTCTTCCGTCAGGTGCGGTCACATGGATGACGACTTCCGACTGGTGATTCGGCTTGTCGAGGAAGGACGTGCGCAGATGCAGAAGAACACCTTCCCTGTCGTGTTCCTGAAGGATTCTGACGTCTCTGATCCTGCCGACCGAAACCCCGATGAGGGAGACCGACCGCCAGATGCCCGCGTCGGGCAGACGGGGACCCCAGTCCCATCCGAACATGCAGTGGGCCTTACGCAGCAGGGGGAACCCTACCATAGCATCCGAAGAACCGTCTGCACGGCTTTCGGCATAAGCCCTGCGGATGAACCGGGTAGGAGAGGAAAACCGGACCGACAGTTCGTTTTCTCCTGTGCGGATATGCTCCCATACTTCCCATTCCCAGATCCGGTGCATATTGTCCGCGTGTCCGAGAACGGTACCGTTCAGACTGACTTCCGCCAGCGTGTCCAGTCCTTCGAAGCGAAGATAGATCCGCCCGCAGGCAAGGATCTCTTCCGGAACGGAAAAAGTCCTATGGTAGATGAAATCATGGTCCATGAGAGGAAGGGCCCGGTTCTCATTGTCCCTGTAGAAAGGATCGTCGATAAGACCTTCGCGGAGCAGGTCGTGATAGACAGAACCGGGGACTTCGGCAGGGACCGATGTGTATTCGGTTCCGGGAATGTCAAGGATCCAGGATCCGTTCAGAGAGAAAGTGTTCACGGGTTGGCCTCCTCTTCGTTTTGCATATATTTCTTCACTTTCGAGAGGAAATCCTGCAGACGGCGCAGAACTGGATTTCGCTGAAGAGTATGGAACAGAGCAGGACGGCACGGTCAAAAGACCGTGCCGCGCAGTATATGTTTGTCAGAAATCAGGTGCCGCATACCGGACCAGATCTAATCACGGAATCTTTCCCTGTTGATCCAAAGGCCCAGAGCGGGATTGGGAATGAAATACACTTTTTCTCCGTCGATCTCATTGTATCCGTAGGAAAGGCGGAAGGGATCGTAGCGGGACGCCAGATCATCATAAGCTGCTGCTGTATATCCTACGCTCCTGATCTCATCCTGGGAGATCTTCTTCACCGCATAGGTGATGGAGAAACGGCCGTCGGAGGAACCGTGGATTAGATGGGCAGCCGCGCCCATATTGTCGCGAAGATCCTGGTTTGCGGGATCGCGGAAGGCTTCCAGCGTCGCCAGACGCCCGCGGTATCCGTATTTGCGGATGAGCCTGTCACACTCCGGGTCTTCGCCGAAACGTTCCACACCAGGCGCAAGGATGATCAGCTCTCCGCCGTCCGCCATCATCATGCGTGTGCGGTAGACCGCTTTATTGCCCAGCCAGGTGCTGCGGAACTCAAGAGGATCCAGATAGACCACGCATTTGCGGACGCCTGTGGGAACAAAGTCGATGTTTTTCTCCTGGGCGAGTTTGACTGCATGAGTCAGACATTCGCGCCCTTCGCCGATGAACAGTCCGTGTGTCGTGATCTTTCCGCCGGGGGCAGTGGTCACGGTCAGGATGAAGGTGATCGGACGATCGGAAAGGAAATGCTCCATTCCGTAGTCAAAGAGCTTCCGCACGGGGGTATGGTCCCTTCCCATCATGCGTTCCATCCCGTAGACGGCTCCGATCATATGAGATTTGTTGATCATATCGCTGCCGCCTGCGCCGACAAAGAGATTTTTGGCGTGATTGCTCATTCCGATGACTTCATGGGGAACGACCTGGCCCGGTGACAGAATCAGGTCATAGGAAGGATCCATGACCCGCCTGTTGATCTCGGCCGTCACGGCTTCGTTCCAGAGTCCGTCCGTGATGTCCGATATGAAGTCTGCGGGGATCTCACCCAGGCGGATCACGTCGCGGCGCCAGTCGTGGACGAGGAAGCGATCCTTCGGGATGTCTCCGAACATGGCATCGATCTGCTCAGCGCTCATGGCCTCATGCGTGCCCAGCGCAGGCAGGATGTCGACCTGGGCTCCGCGTTCCGTCAGTGCGTGATAGTATACGTTCGTGATGAAACCTGCGCCGGAATGATAGCGGGTGAAATCGGGAGGGAGGATCAGGACTTTTTTCGGGTCTTTTCCTTCCAGCGACCGCAGGAGCGCCTGCCGGATCTCATTCTGACTGAGACCGTTCCGGTCTTTTGCGGTAAGATACAGTTCCATCCCGTACTCCTAGGCAGTATAGTTCGTGGAGGCGATGTCTCCGCCTTCGCCGGTCCAGTTCGTATGGAAATACTGGCCTCTCGGAGCGTCGATCCTTTCGTAGGTGTGTGCTCCGAAATAGTCTCTCTGAGCCTGAAGAAGATTGGCCGGGAGATCCTTCGTCGTATAACCGTCGAACCAGGCAAGAGCAGAGCTCAGGGCAGGTACGGGGATGCCTGCGGTCACGGCATAGGCGACTGCCTGCCTCCAGGGTTCGACCAGTTCCTTCATGACGTCACAGAAGTAATCATCCATCAGAAGGTTGCTGAGATCCGGATTCTTATCGTAGGCTTCTTTGATCTTGCCGAGGAAAACGGAACGGATGATACATCCGCCGCGCCACATGAGGGCGATGCCCCCGTAGTTCAGGTTCCAGCCGTATGTGGCGGCAGCGCTGCGCATGAGCGTGTACCCCTGTGCATAGGAAACGATCTTGGCTGCGTAGAGAGCGCGGCGAAGCGACTCGATGAACGCTTCGCGGTCCCCCGTGAAGGTCGGGATCTGTCTCGGGAAACGTTCGGAGGCCTGGACACGCTCATCCTTCTGGGAGGAAAGACAGCGGGCGAAGACCGCTTCCGTGATCATCGTCAGGGGAACGGCTTCATCCAGCGCTGCGATGCCTGTCCATTTGCCCGTGCCTTTCTGGCCCGCGCGGTCCAGGATCATATCCAGTGTGGCCTCCCCGTTCTCGTCCCTGTATCCCAGGATATCTCTTGTGATCTCGATCAGGTAGCTTTTGAGTTCCGTTTCATTCCATGCCGCAAAGACGTCATGCATTTCTTCGTCCGTCATGCGCAGTCCGTCGCGAAGGATCTGATAGATCTCGCAGATCAGCTGCATGTCGCCGTATTCGATGCCGTTGTGCACCATCTTCACGAAATGGCCGGCACCGTTTTCACCGACCCAGTCGCAGCAGGCAGAACCGTCTTCCACTTTGGCGCAGATCGCCTGGAAGATCGGCTTGACGGATTCCCAGGCGGCAGGGGATCCACCGGGCATCATGCTGGGTCCTTTGAGCGCGCCTTCCTCGCCGCCGGAGACGCCGGTTCCGATATACAGAAGACCGTGTTCCTCCACATATTTCGTGCGGCGCATCGTATCGGGGAAATGGCTGTTTCCGCCGTCGATCAGGATATCTCCGGGCTCAAGGATGGGCAGCAGTTCGTCGATCAGATCGTCGACAGGCTTGCCGGCCCAGACCATCATGAAGACCTTGCGGGGCTTCTCGAGAGCATCTTTCAGTTCATGCAGATCGCTGCAGCCTGCAAAACCCATATCGGCCATGCGACGGACCCTGTCGGGTTCACGGTCGTATACGGCTACGGAAAAACCTTTGGACTGCATGTTCCGGGCTAAATTGCTGCCCATGACGCCCAGTCCGATCATACCGATATCGTTCTTTTTCATGGATTTACCTCTGTACTCTGGCGTTGCCGGCGTAGATATCCCAAACCTGTTTTTCATCCGCGGGTTCCGCATAGTCGTTCAGGGAGGTGGTGGCGAGGACTCCGCAGGCCCAGGCGAACTGGAGCCACTTCTCAGGTGCCCATCCTTTCAGGATCGAATAGAGAAGGCCGCCGGAGAACGCGTCTCCCCCGCCGATGCGGTCCATGATCGGGATCGGACGGGGCTCTTCCACGTACCAGTCGTTTCCGTCGTAGAGAAGGGCTCCCCAGAGATGTTCGTTGGCGGAGATCACCTGACGCAGCGTCGTAGCGTAGGCGGATGCGTTGGGATAGGCTTTTCTGACTTCGCCGATCATGCCTTTGAAGGACTCGATCTTGGACGCCAGATCTTTTCCGCCGGCGTCGGGTCCCTTGAATCCCAGACAGAGCTGGAAATCTTCCTCGTTGCCGATCAGGATGTCAGCCAGGGAAGCGACTTCCCGGAAGGCTTCGGAGAGTTCTTCCTCACGGCCGGCCCAGAAGGTGGCCCTGTAGTTCAGGTCGAATGAGATCAGAGTGCCTAAGGATTTGGCCTTGCGTGCGACTTCAAGGCAGCAGCGTGTCGTTTCAGGGCTCATGGCCAGGATCAGTCCGGAAAGGTGGAGGATCTGAACGCCTTCTTCTCCAAAGATACGGTCAAGATCGAAATCGGAGGCGGAAAGCGTACGGCCCACTTCGCCTGCACGGTCGTTCCAGACCCTGGGGGCGCGAAGGCCGAAGCCGCAGTCGGCGATGTTGAACTGATGACGATAGCCCCAGGGTCCGCCCTGCGGGACAGTCTGTCCTTCATAGGCGATGTTCCGGGCACGAAGCTGTGCCTGTATGAACGCGGCGATGGGACTTCCTTCCACGAATTTGGTCAGCGCTACGCAGGGTTTGCCCAGAGAGGACGCCACGTTGAGCACGTTCGTTTCGGCGCTCGTTGCCTGAAGATAGAATTGATTGCTGTTCTGTACGGCCATGCGGTCGGCAGGCGTGATGCGCACGCCCATGCTCGTGACACAGGCAACCGCGTACCGGCAGTTCTGACGGATTTCCATGGATATGCTTCCTCCTTAAAGAATGCTTATTGACTCCCTTGATTATAGGACCGTTCCTGCAGGGTTGCGATTGTGCGTTTTGCTTAAAATATTGCAAAACTTGTTGCTTTTGTTATAATGGTGAAAAGGAGGAGAGGTTCTGTGAAAAGAAAGCTCCAAAGCGCGTTCGACCCAAGACAGTATATGCTTTCACGGGATTTCGAGGTGTTCTACTACAGTGACCTCGATTTTCACAGTGTGGGAAGCCACAGTCACGATTATTATGAATTCTATTTCTTCGTGGAGGGAAGCGTCGTCATGGAGATCGATTCCGTCCCGTACGAGGTCAGGCCGGGCGATCTCATCATCATTCCGCCCGGTACGCGCCACCGTGCGATGATCCAGGACGGGTCTGTTCCCTACAGACGCTTCGTGTTCTGGATCAGCCGGGACTACTGTGACGCCCTGTGTGCACAGTCGGAGGATTACGGTTATGCGCTGCACACGGGAAAAACGGTTTTTCATTATGACGTGATCGGTTTCAATACACTGACGGGGAAACTTTTTGCGCTTCTTGACGAGATCCATTCGGAACGCTTCGCGAAGGACAGCAGGATCACGCTCTGCGTAAGCGATCTCATGCTCCATATCGCCCGTACGGTATGGGAAATGGAGACGTCATCCGCCGGAGACAGGGAACTGTCCGCATACGAAGCCGTCACGGCTTTCATATCGGCCCATCTGGATGAAGATCTCTCTCTGGAACGGATCTCGGGTGAACTCTTTCTCAGTAAATTCTATCTGTCTCATCTGTTCAGGGAGAATACCGGACTCAGTCTGCACCAGTATATCGTAAAAAGAAGACTGGAAGCAGCCTGTGAGGCTCTGCGGGCGGGAGCCGGAGCGGCCGATGCCTGCGCCTTGGTGGGTTTTTCGGACTATTCCAGTTTTTTCAGAGCGTTCAGGAAGGAATACGGTCTCAGCCCTGCACAGTTCAGACAGCGGTACTGATATCCAGAACAGACAAGACCGCACCGATGAAAAATCGGTGCGGTCTGTTGTTTTTAGGATCAGTTTTTCTGTTTTTCACGGAAGATCACGTCCCGCTGGACGAAGTAGTTGAAAACGAACAGGATCACTTCGGCTATGGCTTTGGAGATCAGGACTGGGATACCGAGCGTTCCGTTGAACAATGCGAGCAGGGCGATATTCAGCAGCAGGACGATGCCGACGAGGGTATAGTACTGGAGCAGTTCCATCCAGAGGTTTCCTTTTCTGTTTTTTACACGAAAGATCACTGTGCGGTTGATCGTGAAATTCAGCGCGGAAGAAACGATGCGTGAGATCACGGCGCATGGCGTGCGGGTCAGACCGATCGCATAGTAGAGCAGTGCGAACAGGCCGTAATCGACGATGAAGGAAAGCATGGAGGCGATCAGGAACCCGGAAGCGATGCCGAGCATCCGAAGCCAGCCTCTCATGCTGATGGGAAGGGGAGGCGCGGGGGGCACGTCTTCTTCCAACTGACGGAGAACAAGGGATTCCCGCCGCAGACTGAGGAAAAGCTCCAGAAGATAGTTGCCGGAATCACCCGAGAATACGACGGCACGCTGCAGGAAACTCTGCGGGAAGCCTATGAGCGTCACGTCCGCAGGAAGGCTCTTATCCCTTCCGCCCACGATCTGCGTGAGGATCTGGAACATCCGGTTCTTGGCTTTTCCCTTCAGTTCGGATATATCCGCATGCGCAGCCCAGATCGTATTCGGCTGTGAAGCAGTCTTTTCACAGGCATTGAGAACGGTCTGGCAGGACACGGGTGCCCGCAGAAGCAGCACGCCTCCGCAGTTCGGATCATCCAGGAGGATCCTGTTCATGGCTGTCTTTATGCTTCGCCCAAGACCGAGCGGCACATGATGACGGAGCCTGTGTACAGGAAGAGCATCCCACGCCCGGCGCGTCTCGTCGTCAGCGCCGTCGAATACGACGTAGAACGGAAAAACCTGTGCCAGTTCGGCATAGGTCGGATCCGGCGTCTGTCCGCTTTCAACGGAGAGGATCAACGGGAGAAGGGTTTCGTTTCCCATTATCGGACACCCATCATTTTTTTGAGTTCTGCCAGGCCGGGAAGGACCGCATCAGGCTGAACTTTTCCCGTGAAGGGCCTTCGGGCACGGTTGATCCATACGGTCTTCATACCGGCGGCAGCCGCGCCTTCCACGTCATAGATCAGAGAATCTCCGACATGGAGGACTTCGTCGGCAGGCAGGTTCAGGATGCGGAGCGCGGCTTCAAAGATCTCTTTTCTGGGCTTGTAGCAGGAGACATCCTCGCTGCACAGGACCGGTACGGAAGGAAGATTGGCGAAGGAGAGCGCGCTTTCCAACGGCTGACGGTCCGCGTTGGTCAGGATGAGAACGGGGAGGGGAAGCTTTATGAAAAACAGTCTGGCGTCGGGATAGACCTCGGGCTTAGCCGAGGCAGTATCCATCAGTTCCGCCAGTTCCGCGGGATCCGCATCGGATCCTACGGCGCGCAGAGTCTGGCGCAGAGCCTCTTCTTCCACCGTACGCAGAGGAACGAAAGAAGATTCCGTATAGGATTTCAGATAGAAGGCGTGAGCTTTTTCCCAGAGGATCCTGGCTGCGTCCTGGGGCAGGCAGAGACTGTTCGCCGTTTCAGAGATACGACGGCAGACTTCCATCATGACAGAACTGTCTTCACGGACAATCGTGCCCCCGAAATCCAGCGTGATAGCTCGAATCGCCATGCCTATTCTCCTTTGCGATTTCTGATTCTATCATTATATGGTGAAAACGACGGTTTTTCAAGCGGGACGCGGACGGACGGGCTTAATGCCGGGAAAAGCTTCAGCCTTACCGACTCTTGACGAGAGATCATCGATTTTATATTATATATCTGTTTAGAATACGAATCAGCCCTGATACAGGTGACTGTCACATAATATCCGGAAAAGGGATACCGAATGGAAAACAGAAATGAACCGACCGAGAACACGATGAAGCCGCGGCTCTGGAGCGTGAGTTTCCTTCTTCTGATCCTCATGACGTTCCTCAACGGAGCGGCGGGACAGATGACCGTGCCTCTCGTAGCCAAGTACGCCTTATCGCTGGGCGCCGAACTGACACTGGCTTCGACCGTAGCCGGACTGATGTCTCTGGTTTCACTCGTGGTCTGTCCTTTTGCGGGAGCGCTCGCGGACAAAGTGAGCAGAAAGTGGATCCTCGTTTTTTCCAATCTGGGATACGGTATCTGCCTTCTTCTCCACAGCATCTGTGTGAACATACCGCTCCTTATCGCGATGAGACTGCTGACCGGCGTGTTCTTTTCTGTATGCAGCGTGACGAACATCGCTTTTTCATCTTCCTTCCTTCCCAAGGAAAGGACGGGAGAGGGACTCGGATACGTTTCCCTGGCTTCCATCGTAGCGCAGGCGCTCGGACCTTCCATCGGACTGGCGCTGGTCGGAAAAAGCGGATTCGGAGCGGCGTTCTCACTTGCGGGGCTGCTGCCGCTCGCGTGCATCGCGGTCATCCTTCCGCTGAAGTACCGGAAGCCTGAATCTGAAAACGAAACCGCGCGCCGTTTCTCCTTCCGGAACCTGTATGCGGTCGAACTGACCTGCTTCATGCTCATGGCTGCTCTGTTCAGCGCGGGCAACGGCATGGTCAGCACCTATCTCGCCATCATTGCCGACGAGAGGCAGATCGTCAACATCTCCCTGTTCTTTACCTGTTACTCTCTGTTCCTTGTGGCTCTCAGACCTTTCACTGGCAAGCTCCTGGACAAAAAAGGCGTGTTCCTGATCCTGGTGCCGTCCTTTCTTTTCGCGGCTCTCGGCATGGTCTTCGTGGGCGTCGGCACGAGCCTTGCGATGATGCTCGTAGCCAGCGGGATGAAAGCTCTTGGGCAGGGATCCGGCCAGCCCTCGATCCAGGCCTACTCCGTCAAGCGGCTGAGCAGAGACCGTGCAGGCGTTGCTTCTTCTACGATCATGATCGGACAGAACGTGGGCAACGCGCTGGCACCGATCGTCGGAAGCTTTTTCGTCAAGTCCTTCGGCTATACCGGTATGTTCTGCGGCTTCGGCGGCCTTATGGCTGCGGCCGGACTCGCTCTGATCGCCGTCCAGTATTTCATTGAAAAGAAGGCCCGTTGCTGAAACCGGAACCGTTCTGAAGCCATAAGCCTCCTTGCCAACGGTCGGCAGGGAGGCTATAATAATTATGAATAATGGTATTTTGCCGTTGTTTCGCAGTGCTTTTTACAGGAGGATTGAAATGAGATCCCGTCATGAAATCAAAGAGATCGCGAGCCGGCTCTTCGCCGCGCAGCGCGGTACCTGTATCCTTGTCATTCTGGTCTATATGCTCGTGACTTCCGCCGTAGCTTCTCTGGCGTTCATCCCTCTGCTCGGGACTATCGCGACTTTCATGCTGGCCATCGTATTCGAAGCCGGTGTGGCCGGATCGTTCCTCAAGGGCGTCCGCGGAGAGCGAATGGAAGTGGAAGACGTGTTTTCGGCATTTTCGGGCGGCCGCTTCGGAAGGACTCTCGGCGGCGGAGCATTCCGTTACCTGAAGGTCTTTCTCTGGATGCTCCCCGGCCTGGTCCTTTATCTCGGCGGTTTCATTTACCTGATCGTCAGCCTGGGATTTTCCACAGCGTCATATGCCATGGACCCGGAGGCCTTTTTCGAGTCAGCCCATATCGGTTCCTATATCGGACTGGGCGTAGCGATCCTCGTGATGGTCGCCGGCTACGTGCTCATGCTGGTGTTCGGCCTGATCAAGCAGTATGCCTATATCTTCACTCTCCAGATCCTCATGGAGAATCCGAACGTCTCTCCGACCTACGCCGTGAAACTTTCCGAAAAGATGACGTCCGGACGCAAGGGCGATATCTTCGTCATGCAGCTGTCCTTCATCGGGTGGATCCTTCTGGGAACACTGACCTTAGGTATCCTGAACCTCGTATATGTCCAGCCCCGGATGGAGATGACGCTCGCCGCGTACTATTACGAGATCAAGCAGGAAGCGCTGGCTTCCGGCCGCGTGCGGTATGAGGAATTCATGGGGGCCCAGTATGTCTGATCTGTTCCTTGAATCGATCCGCAGCGATCTGACGGCTGCTCTGGATACACTGGCCGCCCGCGGGGCACTCGTGCCCGGCAGGGTGCTTGTGCTCGGCTGTTCTTCCAGTGAGATAGCGGGAGAACGCATCGGAAAAGGATCGTCGCAGGAGATAGGGGATACCGTAGTGGATACGATCCTGGACTATATCCGACCGCTGGGCGTAGAACTGGTCATCGGGTGCTGTGAACATCTGAACCGGGCTCTCGTGTGTCCCCGTTCCCTTGCAGAAAAAAAAGGCTGGACGATCGTCATGGCCCGGCCTGCGCTGCATGCGGGCGGTGCCTGCGGCGTTGCGTACTATGCCCGGTTGGAAGACCCCTGCATGGTGGAGACTGCACAGGCGGACTGCGGACTGGACGTGGGACATACGATGATCGGCATGCACCTCAAGCGCGTTGCCGTTCCCGTCCGCGGGGATATCGACCATGTGGGCAAGGCGCCCTTGGTCATGGCTGTTACGCGTCCTCCGTATATCGGCGGTCCGCGTGCGGAATATCCCGAACTTCAGTAAATCCATGCCGGGAAAGCTTCCCGGCATTTTTGTAAAGAGGAGGAAAAAACATGGCAAAAAAAGAACACATCCTGATCGATCAGAGCGAGATCATCCTCCGCTATATGAACGGGAACCGTCCTGTCGTGGCGAATCTGACACAGGATCAGATCCAGCGTTTCGCGTTCGAGCATTTCACCGACCGTATCCTGAACATCTTCCCCAAGCCCTCCGAGCGCATCGTCATCACGACCAACCGCGGGATCTTCACCCTGACGCGCCGCATGGTCGGAGATGAATCCTTCGAACAGTACAAAGAGATGCTGGAAGCGTACTCCAAAAAGTACCATATCGGCATCGCACGGAACTGATCATGGCCGAACAGAACAGGGTTTTTCCTTCATCCTGGTCCCAGGAGCTGGCCAGACATACGATCGACAGGGCGGAAGCCTTTACGCTCCGCTGCCGTTATCCCCGCCTTTTCGGACTTTCGGGCCGTGATACGGAATGGGGTTACGGGAGACTCATGAAAGTCTACCGCCTGCATACGAATACGGGATATACGGGATGGGGTCTTGTCGCGCCGACCGTAACGGAAGCGGAAAAATGGCTGAACGGCAAGACGCTGAACCAGTTCTTCCTGCCCGGTGAAGGGATCCGGCCCGAGGGCCGTTCTGCGGAGTTCCCGATACTGGATCTTGCGGGGCGTGTTTTGGGGCAGCCTGTCTACCGTCTGCTCGGCCTGCCCGTCAGCCTGAGCCTTCCGACATATGACGGATCGGTCTTCATGCAGGATCTCTCGCCCAGAGAAGACCCGGGCGGCATGCGGGCGCTCGTGGATTCCGTTGCACAGGATTATGACGCAGGCTACCGCACGTTCCGTCTCTCCATGGGACGCGGGATCCGCTGGTGTCCGCTGAAGGAAGAAGGCCTCCAGAGGGATGTGGCTGCGCTTCAGACACTGCACGCTCATTTTCCCGGCGCGGGATTCATGGCCGACTTCTCCGCAGCGGATACGGAATACATCCTTTCTTTCCTCCGGGAAAGCGAAGGACTGCCGCTCATCTGGCTCGAGACCTCTCTGAGAGAAGACCGAGAGATGTGGAACATCCTTCGGGAAACACTTGCAAAGCACCAGCCGCAGGCTCTGCTCGTTGCGTCCCAGAGCAAAACAGGACCCGAGATCGCCGTGCGTCTGATGGAAGAGGGACTTCTGGACGGATATCATCCGGACGTGACTTCCATGGGACTGTCGAGGTTTGCCAAGCTTCTTCCCAGGATCGAAGAAGCTCATGGCTTCCTGTCGCCCGGCTGCTACGGCAATCCGCTGAAAACACTGTATGCCGAACATCTCGGAGCCCTTTCTTCTGCGATCCACAGCATCGAAGGCGTGAATGCGACGCTGGAGGGAGTAACTCCGGAATCCTGTCTGCCTCACCTGGGTGAATGCCTGGTTCCCGAAAAGCCCGGTTTCGGCGCGGAACTGATCTGGGGTCAGCGGGCATAGAAACAACTGCACAGTTCATTATCCCGGAACGACACGTTCCGGGACTCTTTTCCTGTCGGAAGGCGCACATTTCCGCAGGACAGCTCAGTACCGAAAGGAGATCGAAATGTTCAGCAAAGTGATTACGATCCGGCCGGAACCCGCATCCGGGTTCCACGGCGGCCGGTTCGAAGGATGGGGATCCAGCTTCTGCTGGTGGGCGAACCGGGTCGGATACAGTCCGGTACTGAACGAGCAGGCGGCCCGTCTGTTCTACAGCAGTGAAGGACTCGGCCTCAATATCATCCGCTTCAATATCGGAGGCGGAGACGATCCGTCCCATACGCATATCCGGAGAACGGATTCCGCGATGCCCGGCTACTGGAAAGCGGGCACTGAAAGATGGATGGACGGTTCGTGTTCCTGGGAGTATGACTGGACCATGGACAGGAATCAGCGGGAAGCTCTGTTTGCATGCGTGAAAGCCTGCGGAAAGGGAGCCGTCGTGGAAGCGTTCTCCAATTCGCCGCCGTATTTCATGACGGTTTCCGGCTGTTCCAGCGGGTCTGCGGACGGAGCACACGATAATCTGAAGGAAGATGCCGTCGGTGCGTTCGCGGAATACATGGCGGATGTCGCTGCGCATTATCGGGACGAATGGGGCGTGGAATTCCAGAGCATAACGCCGATGAACGAGCCGGATACGGATTTCTGGAAAGCGATGAGTCCCAAACAGGAAGGATGCCACATCGATCCCGGTGTCTCTCAGTCCCGGATCCTGACGGCCCTGGCACGGGCAATGCGCAGCCGGGGTTTTACGGATACGGTGTTCAGCGCTTCGGATGAGACAGATCTGGACAGCCAGTTCCGTTCGTACGGGATGCTTTCGGAGGAAGCCCGTTCCTTTGTGGGACGCATCGACACTCACAGCTATTCCGGAACTGGATACGAGGCTCTGAGATGTCTGGCGATGACGGAAGGAAAAGATCTCTGGATGTCGGAAGTGGACGGAGGGGACACAGCCGGAACGGATGCGGGAGAAATGGGCGCCGCTCTTTTCCTCGCGGAAAAGATCTTGTCCGATATGAACGGTCTCCTGCCGTCCGCATGGGTCCTCTGGCAGCTGATCGACAATCATATATCCCGTGACGGCGTCGGAGGGATCCCGGATTCCGGCATGCCGGATCTTTCGGGAGGATACTGGGGAGTGGCCGTGGCAGATCATGACCGGGAACGGATCCTGCTGACGAAAAAGTATTATGCGTTCGGACAGTTCACACGCTATGTCCGGCCGGGCTGCAGGCTCCTTCAGGGCACGGATCATATCCTTGCGGCGGCAGATCCTGAACGAGACCGCCTGATCCTGGTCGTCTCCAATCCTCAGAGCAGGGAAGAAAAACTCACGCTGGATCTTTCGGGTTTCGACTGCTCGGACTGCATCGTGAGTGCGGTGCGCACGAGCGGTTCTCTTGCGGACGGAGAGAACTGGGCGAAACTGCCGGAACAGCGTCTCGAGAGGCGCTGTCTGCGTGCAGGGCTGAAAGCATGTTCCGTCACGACTTTTCTGATCGACGGCGTGCGGTTCTGAAAAGACGGAGCCGGAACGGCCCGCTTTCCGTGTGAGCGGGTGGAAGACGGGGATGATACGGACAGACTGTGAAATGCAGAGACGTAATTATAAGGAAAAATGCCGAAAATATGCCACATGTATCCCTAAGGGATTGCCAAATCACCGGATAATCTCTATAATAGATTGGATGAATGAAGGTAGTGCCTTCATTCTATGACTCTGTTAACCCTTATTATTTCCAAGGAGGATAATAAACGTGGCGAAGAAGTATGTGTACCTCTTCACGGAAGGCCGTGCCGACATGCGTGAGCTGTTGGGCGGCAAAGGCGCCAACCTGGCTGAAATGACCAATATCGGTCTGCCTGTACCTCAGGGCTTTACGATCACCACCGAAGCCTGCACCCAGTACTACGAAGACGGCCGCCAGATCAATGAAGAGATCCAGGCGCAGATCAATGAGTACATCGTCAAGATGGAAGAGATCACCGGCAAAAAGTTCGGTGACAAGACGAATCCTCTTCTGGTTTCCGTGCGTTCCGGTGCCCGCGCTTCCATGCCCGGCATGATGGACACGATCCTGAACCTTGGCCTGAACGAAGAAGTCGTGGAAGCGATCGCCGAGCAGTCCGGCAATCCCCGCTGGGCTTATGACTGCTATCGCCGTTTCATTCAGATGTATTCCGACGTCGTCATGGAAGTAGGCAAGAAGTATTTCGAGCAGCTGATCGACGAAATGAAGGAAAAGCGCGGCGTGAAGCAGGATGTTGAACTGACCGCCGACGATCTGAAGGAACTTGCCGAGCAGTTCAAGGCCGAGTACAAGGCCAAGATCGGCACCGATTTCCCCTATGATCCCAAAGAGCAGCTGATGGGCGCCATCAAGGCCGTGTTCCGTTCCTGGGACAACCCCCGTGCCAATGTCTATCGCCGCGACAACGATATCCCCTATTCCTGGGGCACTGCCGTCAACGTCCAGTCCATGGCTTTCGGCAACATGGGCGATGACTGCGGCACCGGCGTCGCCTTTACCCGCGACCCCGCCACAGGTGCCAAGGGCCTCTTCGGTGAATTCCTGACCAACGCTCAGGGCGAAGACGTCGTAGCCGGCGTCCGCACCCCCATGCACATCACCGAGATGGAAGAGAAGTTCCCCGAAGCTTTCCAGCAGTTCGTCAACGTCTGCAAGACGCTGGAAGAGCATTACCGCGACATGCAGGATATGGAGTTCACCGTCGAGCACGGCAAGCTGTACATGCTGCAGACCCGTAACGGCAAGCGCACGGCTCAGGCCGCTCTGAAGATCGCCTGCGATCTCGTGGACGAAGGCATGCGCACTCCCGAGGAAGCGGTCGCCATGATCGATCCCCGCAACCTGGACACGCTCCTGCATCCCCAGTTCGACGCGAAGGCCCTGAAGGCTTCCGCTCCCGTGGGCAAAGGCCTGGGCGCTTCTCCCGGCGCTGCCTGCGGCCAGATCGTCTTCACAGCTGACGACGCGGTGGCCTGGGCTGCTAAAGGCCACAAGGTCATCCTGGTCCGTCTGGAGACCTCTCCCGAAGACATCACCGGCATGAAGAGCGCTGAGGGCATCCTGACCGTTCGCGGCGGCATGACCTCCCACGCGGCCGTCGTGGCCCGCGGCATGGGCGAGTGCTGTGTTTCCGGATGCGGAGACATCACGATGGACGAAGCCAACAAGCGCTTCACTCTGGCCGGCAAGGAATATCATGAAGGTGACTTCATCTCCATCGCCGGTTCCACCGGCAACATCTATGACGGCGTGATCCCCACGGTCGACGCCACTATCGCGGGCGAG
>JAEEGL010393306.1_pt1 | contig 40097 bp, 34 predicted proteins | sample 9134231 | NCBI WGS metagenome assembly JAEEGL01 (sample SAMN16246548, study PRJNA631951) | gut metagenome | biome: gut microbiome; feature: rumen; material: fiber-attached | host: Bos | place: Iran: Karaj | collected 2018-10
AGCGCACTGGGCGTCCTGGTATGCGGTGTCAGCGTGGGCATGTTTCGGGCTGCCCGGCTGGGTGTCGATCCGTTTCAGTCGCTGATGAGCGGCTTGAACGCAGTCATTCCCATTCGCTTCGGCACCCTCTATGTCATCGTCAATGTGATCCTGCTTCTGTTTTCCCTGGTCTTTGACCGGAAAAAGATCGGACTGGCTACCCTCATCAACCTGACTCTCCTGGGTTATGTAGCGGAGTTTTCGCAGCTCTGGACAGAGCGCCTGTTGGGAGATCCCTCTCTCGCGGGACGCCTGGTTCTGTTGGCAGCAGCCATCGTGATCATGTGCTTCGGCTCCGCTCTGTATTTCAATGCCGCTCTGGGCGTATCCACCTACGATGCTGTATCTCTGGTGGTATCCGAGCGGCAGGACCGGGTGCCTTTCCGGTGGTGCCGGGTCATCAGTGATGTGTTCTGTGTGGCCGCAGCGTTTGTTCTTCTCCGGCTGAGCGGCCAGAGTCTTGGAGAGCTTGTCGGCGCCATCGGTCCCGCCACCATCATCACAGCATTCTTCATGGGACCTCTGATCAGTCTCTTTTCCCGGAGGCTTCCCAATCCCACAGGACGAAAATACTGATCTTCCCCGGGCTGGTCATAGCCCGGCTCTGCACAATCTACTGTAAGGGGGAATCCATCATGACTCTCAAAGACCTGCCCATCGGCAGCACCGCAGTCATCACGAAAGTCGGTGGAGAAGGCGCTCTGCGCCAGCATTTTCTGGATATGGGCATGATTCCCGGCACAGAGGTCACTGTTGTTAAGTACGCGCCGATGGGCGATCCCATAGAACTGATGCTGCGGGGATATGAGCTGACTCTCCGTCTGGAGGATGCCGGCAGGATCGGCATAGAGGAGGGCCCGGCTGCCGATAATCCCCAGCCGCTCCTGCAGCACCCCCTCCAGACGGAGCACCCAGGCCTGGGTCAGGGCGGCAAGTACCATCCCAAGGGCAGCGGAGATCCCCTTCCGGATGGAACAGAGCTGACCTTTGCCCTCGTGGGGAATCAGAACAGCGGCAAAACCACCCTCTTCAACCAGCTCACCGGCTCCAATCAGCATGTGGGCAACTTTCCCGGCGTCACCGTGGGGCGAAAGGACGGCCCCATCCGTGGCCGGAGCAATACCAAGGTCACGGATCTGCCGGGAATTTACTCCATGTCTCCCTACAGCAGTGAGGAAGTCGTCTCCCGGAACTTTGTGCTTAACGACAGGCCCCGGGCCATTATCAACATCGTCGATGCCACCAATATCCAGCGCAATCTCTATCTCACCATACAGCTCCTGGAGATGGGGGTTCCCATGGTGGTAGCCCTCAATATGATGGACGAGGTGGCGGCCAACGGCGGTTCCGTGGATATCAACCGCATGGAGTCTATGCTGGGCGTGCCTGTTGTTCCCATTTCCGCCGTAAAAAACGCCGGTGTGGAGGAGCTGGTGGAGCACGCGATCCACGTGGCTCACTACCAGGAAAAGCCCCTGCGCCAGGATTTCTGCGATGAGACCGATCATAGCGGCGCCGTGCACCGCTGTCTGCATGGAATCATCCACCTGATCGCCGACCATGCGGAGCGCGCGGGACTTCCGGTGCGGTTCGCAGCGGGGAAGGTCATTGAGGGAGACTCTCTGATTCTGAAGCAGCTGGATCTGGATCAAAACGAGGAGGAGATGCTGGAACACATTATCCTCCAGATGGAGACGGAGCGCGGCCTGGACCGCAGCGCCGCCATGGCGGATATGCGGTTCTCCTTCATTCAGCGGGTCTGTGATCAGACGGTCAAGCGCCCCGCTGAAAGCCGGGAGCGCATACGCAGCGAGAGAATTGACCGGTTCCTGACCGGAAAATATACCGCCATCCCTGCATTTATCTGCATTATGGCCCTTGTGTTCTTCCTGACCTTCAACGTCATAGGTGCATGGCTCCAGGGGCTCATGGAACTTGGAATCGACAGTCTTGCGGGCTTCGTTGACAGCGCTCTGCAGGCAGCAGGCGTCAATACCGTGATTCATGATCTGATCATCGACGGCATTTTCGCCGGGGTAGGCAGTGTCCTCAGCTTCCTTCCCATCATCGTTACCCTTTTCTTCTTCCTGTCACTGTTGGAAGACAGCGGCTATATCGCCCGGGTGGCCTTCTTCATGGATAAGCTCCTGCGGAAAATCGGCCTCAGCGGACGCAGCATTGTGCCGCTCCTCATCGGCTTCGGATGCACCGTCCCCGCAGTCATGGCCACCCGCACACTGCCCAGTGAGCGGGACCGCCGGATGACGATTCTGCTGACCCCCTTTATGAGCTGCACGGCAAAGCTGCCCATTTACGGCTTTTTTGTCAGCGCGTTTTTCCCAAAGCGGGGAGGACTGATCATGGTGGGGCTGTACCTGCTGGGGATCATCATGGGGATTCTGGCTGCGTTGCTCTACCGTGGCTCCCTGTTCCGGGGAGAGGCAGCGCCCTTTGTGATGGAGCTGCCCAACTACCGGATGCCGGGCCTCAAGAATGTGGTGCAGCTTCTGTGGGAAAAGGCCAAGGACTTCCTCCAGCGAGCCTTCTCCATCATCCTCATCGCCACGATTGTGGTCTGGTTCCTCCAGAGCTTTGATCTGCACCTGAACATGGTGGAATCCTCTCAGGACAGCATTCTGGCTATGATCGCCGGGTTGCTTGCCCCGGTCCTTCGGCCTCTGGGCCTGGGGGACTGGCGGATCGCCACCTCCCTGATCAGCGGATTCCTGGCCAAGGAAAGCGTGGTGTCCACGCTTGAGATCCTGTTCGGCGGCAGTGTGAGCACGGCATTGAGCCATCTGGCAGCAGCCAGTCTCCTGGTGTTTTCCCTGCTCTATACGCCCTGTGTGGCAGCGATCGCTTCCGTGCGCCGGGAACTGGGGCGTAAATATGCTGTCGGCATGGTAATATGGCAGTGTGCTGTTGCGTGGGTTGCCGCCCTGGCAGTCCGGCTTATTGGCCTGGCTCTTGGAGGAATCTGATATGAATCCTGTTGATTTCCTTCTGATTGGACTTCTGGCTGTGGCGGTGGCTGCGGCAGTGGTATTTCTGATCCTTCGCCGAAAACGCGGCTGCGGCGGATGCTGTGAGGGCTGCACCATGGACTGCGCCAGCCGCAAAAGACCGTGATTTCGACGTCCGGCAGCACAGGCTGCCGGGCGTCTTTCATCTGCCTGACCTTCAAAAATTTCCTGCAGGTTCAAAAACTGAGATTGGATTGATTTTCCATGTGCACCGTCGGTATAATTAGTTCATCATTATACATCCCTGAGACAGAAAGGAGAAAGATATGCGAAAATGGATCGTATGGACTCTGGCGCTGGCCATGCTGTTCTGCCTGACGGCCTGCGGCGGCCAGACGGCAGAAGCTTCAGCCTCAGCTTCCGCTTCTGCTCCAACCCCTGCTGTTCAGGCCAGTGAGGAAGCGCCGCCCACGCTGGCGCAGAATCCCCCCGAGGAGGCTCCGGCTCCCGCGGAGGCGGCTTCCGCTGCGGAGGAAACCGCGCAGGAGCCCCTGGAGGAGCACGATCTGGAGGAGGTCTATTCCATGGCGCAGCGCGCCCTGGATCAGCAGGCCATCCAGAACCTGATGAGCTGGCATGTGATGTACCACTGCTACGGTCTGCACCGGGAGGAGATGGAGCAGATCTGGGTTCAGGAACCGGAAAACCAGGCCACGGCATCCTTTGGTCAGAACGAGGGCTTCTTTGTGGGCTATAATGCCATCTGGAAGGCCTATGTAGAGGGCCACGACACCTCCTGGCTGGCCTCGGCCAAGCAGTACTGCGAGAACAACGGCATCGACATCTCCGGCATGACCGATGAGGAGATCCTCGAGAAGTACGGCGGCGTGGGGCAGCTCCTGCTCCATGTCACCACCACGGCCATCATTGAAGTGGCAGAGGACGGCCAGACCGCCAAGTGCTTCTGGTACTCCCCGGGCATGATCGCCGAGAGCGGCCAGAATGCCAACACCATCTGGGAGGCCTACGGTGTGGACTTTGTCAAGGAAAACGGCAAGTGGAAGATGTGGCATCTGCACATGTTCACAGACTTCATGGGCAGCTTCTATCTGTCCATAGGCGGCGGATCCATGGGCATGGGCGGTCCTCCTCCCGGCCCTCCTCCCGGAGAAGGCGGTTCCGGCGGCTGGGAGCCTGAAGGCGGAGAGCAGGTCGCTATTGAGAATGCGGATGTCAATGAATATCTCACAGACTCCCAGTATACGACATTCTCCAAGGACAGGCTTCGGGAAGACATGGTCATTTTCCTGCCCAAGGCCTATGAATCCTGGAGTTTTGATGACGACAGCTACGGCCCCACCCGGGAGCAGTTTGAAAGCTACGGCATTGATCTGGACGCCTGGTATCAGGCCCATCCGTAATCACGTTCTCCGCAGGGGATCGGCCCGGCCGATCCCCTGCTTTTTTGCGCTGCCGGTATTCTGTGCAGACGCCGCACCGCGTGATCCGGAACCGCCTCCCGCCGGCGTCCGCAGGGAAAACTTTTCCTTGAAAAAAGCCGCCGTTCGCTGTAAACTAATAAAGCATCGCACCTGCCCGGGGCAGGTTTTGGAAAGACGGAGGAAAACCATGATCTACAACAATATTCTTGAGGCGGTGGGCAACACCCCTCTGATCCGGCTGAACCGGATGCCGGAGCCCGGCAGCGCGGAGATCCTTGTGAAAATGGAGGGCCTGAACGTGGGCGGCTCCATCAAGACCCGCACCGCCCTGAATATGATCGAGCAGGCGGAAAAAGACGGCCTGATTCACAAGGATACTATTATTGTGGAGCCTACCAGCGGCAATCAGGGCATCGGCCTGGCCCTGGTAGGGGCAGTCAAGGGTTACCGCACCATCATCATCATGCCTGATTCCGTCAGTGAGGAGCGGCGGAAGCTGGTGCGCCACTATGGAGCGGATGTAAAGCTCATCCATGACGCCGGTGACATCGGTGCCTGCATTGAGGAGTGTCTCAACACAGCCCTCCGGATGCAGAAGAAAGACCCGCGTGTTTTTGTTCCCCAGCAGTTCACCAACGAGAACAATACCATGGCCCAGCGGAGATTCACCGCACGAGAGATTCTGGAGCAGGCGGACGGTCCCATCCACGGCTTCTGCTCCGGCATAGGCACTGGCGGTACCATCACCGGCATCGGCGAGGTTCTCCGCGAGCATAACCCGGATCTGGAAATCTGGGCTGTGGAGCCGGAAAACGCGGCGATCCTGGCCGGCGGCACCATCGGCACCCACATGCAGATGGGCATCGGCGACGGCATTATTCCGGACATCCTGAACCGGGAGATCTACGACGACATCTATGTGGTCACGGACGAGGAGGCCATCGAGACCTCCAAGCGCCTGGCCAGGGAGGAGGGCCTCATGGTGGGCATCTCCAGCGGCACCAATGTAGCCGCCGCCCTGAAGCTGGCCAAGAAGCTCGGTCCCGGCAAACGGGTGGTAACTGTTCTGCCGGATACTGCGGAGCGTTATTTTTCCACACCTCTGTTCGGAGAGTAAAGAAATGCTCAGCCCCATGGAACTGATTCCATGGGGCTGTTTTTATTATTCGCTTTTTGCCTTTTTCTGGGCTGCCGCATTGGTGTCTATGGTTTTCCCGAACACGAAGAATCGCTGGTACAGGAACTCCGTCACAAAGTTCAGCAGCATGTTGATCACCGTCACCAAGTATTCATTCCAGCCCAGTCGCATGGTGAGAAAATGCTCCAGCATGGTGGACAGGGGCACGAACACCGCATAGAACGCCGCCACCTTGATCATCGCCACGGGAATATTGGCCGCGGATTGGAAGGTGAACCGCCGGTTCAGGGTGAAATTCCACAGCACCGAACACACCAGGGCCGTGAGATAGCACAGCCAGTAGGGCAGGTGCAGCAGCTCGTTGAGCAGCGCAAATACGCTGATTTCAATGAGCCCGGCGCTCAGGGAAAAGAACGTAAATTTCACAACGCGAAGAAATTCTTTCATGGCATCTCCTGGTCAAATCATGATGTCAGATTTCAAAACAGGTCAGGTCAGTTCCTCGGCTTTTTTCGGCATGATCAGGCTGAACAGCATGATTGTCACACAGGCAAGAACCACGCCCAGATAGGTCTCGGAAATGGCAAAGGATCCGATGTACAGCGGGTATTTTCCCGTAACGATCTTGATGCCCACCCACGCAATGCAGCAGAAGAAGGTCACCAGCACCGCTGTGCAGACACCCCGTTCAGAGGTATACTTCCAGTACATGCCGAACAGGATTACGATGAACAGCACGCCCCGGAGCGTGTAGGCTGCATAAACTAGATCCAGCACTGCAGAGGAGTTCACAAGGGCAATCGCCATCAGGCAGCACAGCACGCCGGAGACTGCGGTGCCGATTCTGGCCATTCTGGTGATTTGCTTGTCCGGAGCAGACGGATTGATCCGCTGCTGGTAGATATCCTTTGTAAACATGGTGGCAGCAGCCAGGATGATGGGGGAAACCGTGGAAAGCACCGCCGCCAGAATCGATGCCAGGATGATGCCGCCGATGATCGGCGGGAAGTGCATGATCAGAGTGGTGTAAGCCAGCTTGGCGTCCTCGATGGGTGCCAGAATGCCCTGCTCTGCCATGACCCGGGCACTCATGCCCAGCATGCAGGTGAACAGGCCGAAGGGCACCACCACCGCCGCCGCAATCAGGCAGGCTTTCTTCGCTACCTTGGGATTCTTGGCTGCCAGGACCGGCTGGATGCTGGCCTGGGCCGCGCCAGCGGACAGCACAGATGCAACGATCCAGGATGTGACCTTGGAGGCACCGACCCCGAACATGGAGAAGTGGTGTGTTCCCTCTGCGGCATCGATGGCATCCATTGTGGTCTTGAAGCCGCTAAACCCGCCCATTTCACGCAGGGCAAGGATCACAGCCAGGATCATGCCGAAATACATGAATCCGATATGGAGCTTGTTTGTAGCTTCCACGGAGTCCATGCCGCCGGACATGGTATACACGATAAAGATCACTGCAAAGATGCAGCAGGAAATGGTGAAGTCCAGTCCCAGCAGGCTCTGGCCAAGCTTGCCCGCAGCAATCATCTGGCTGAGACCCACTGCCAGCATGACAAAGATCAGCAGAATACTGCACACTGTTCTGGACTTTGGTCCTACCACCTTTTCAATGATGCCCGGGATGGTAACAGAACCGTATTTCCGGTATCTTTCCGCAAAGAACAGTCCCATCATCAGCATGCCGATGCCGTTGGCAATGGTGTACCACCAGCCGGAGATGCCGGCGGTAAAGCCGTACTCCGAGCAGCCGGTGGTGGCGGTGCCGCCCAGCCACTGGCCGCATGCAACACACACGATGGCAAACACACCCATGCCCGCTCCCACAAAAGAGTCCGAGGACTTGGTCTTGCGGGATGCCGCAATGCCGATAACCATGGTGATCACGAAATATGCGATAATAATCAGTAATTGCCAGTTCATACATTTCCCCCCCCTATTTATATTCCCATCACAGCTGATACATCCTGCAGATGGTCTCAACACATGCATCAAATCCCATCCGATCCGGATTGAGGCAGGCGTGATAGAAGTCCGGATCGTTCCAGTCAGTTCCGGTGTAGTTTTTGTAATAGGCCTTCCTTGCCTTGTCCGTCGCGCGGAGCACCTTCCTTGCCTGGCGTTCCGGAAGACCCAGCACATTGATTGCCCGGTTGAGACGGAACTCCACCCCGGCATGGATAAAGATGTCCAGTACATCCTTCCGGTCCTGCAGGACATGGTTGGCGCAACGGCCAACGATGATGCAGGGTCCCTGGGATGCCAGATCCCGGATCAGCTGGAACTGCACTTCAGCAACCTTGGCTCCTGTGGGCAAAGGTGCTTCCGCGCTGGTAAAGTAGTACGCAGCCTCAGCCTGAGAATAGGCAAACCGGCTCTCCGGCTTTTCATCCAGCGCCTCCACCCGGTTCTCCCGCATGCCGCTGCGTTCTGCTGCAGCCGTAATCAGGAACTTGTCATAATAGGGAATGCACAGCTTTGTGGATACCGCCTGTGCAATCTCGTTTCCCATACTCTCAAATTCCCGGTTGATGGTGATGATCTGATAGCTCATGGACGTCCCTCCCTTTATAATGCTGCAGGATTTCCTCATTTCTAAGTATAGATTCTCATTTTATGCTTCGCAAGTATCAAAAATGTACAAGTCTTTTCGGTCTCTGATTTCAGTGTTTTCAGCAGGCGTATACCTGCGGACTTCCTGACCTCTCGGCCCGCGCCGGATCCGCTGGTCGTTTCCGCACAGACTACCGGTCCTCCCAGGTACGCTCGCTGATGATATACCGCGGCCGGGCTTTGGTCTCCAGATAGATCTTGCCCAGATACTCCCCGATGATCCCCAGGGATATGAGCTGTACCCCGGAGACAAAGCAGACAATACAGGTGGTACTTGCCCAGCCTGCCACCGTCCTCCCCAGCAGGGCAGACACGATCGCCCAGATGACACCGATGAAGCTCACCAGCGCAACGATCACGCCGAAGCCGGTGATCATACGCAGAGGCTTTACCGACAGGCTGGTGATGCCGTTCATTGCCAGGGAGAGCATCTTCCCCAGAGGGTAATGGCTTTCTCCGGCCAGCCGCTCCCTGCGGTCATATTCCACCGTGGTGCTCCGGAACCCGACCAGCGGAATGAGCCCCCGAAGGAACAGGTTCACCTCACGGTAGCCCTCCAGCGCATCAAGCACCCGCCGGGACAGCAGCCGGTAGTCCGCGTGGTTGTATACCACCTCGGCGCCCAGTGTTCCCATGAGCTTATAAAACCCCTGGGCTGTTGTGCGTTTGAACCAGGAGTCCGTCTCCCGGGAGGCTCTGACGCCGTAAACCACATCGTTCCCATCCAGATAGGCATCCACCATGCGGTCCATAGCGTCCAGATCGTCCTGTCCGTCACAGTCGATGGATATGGTGATATCGCATCTGCTTTTTGCCTCCATCAGACCGGCCAGCACCGCATTCTGGTGGCCCCGGTTACGGCTCTGGCTGATCCCCAGGAAATGCTCGTCCTGCCGGGAAAGTGCCCGGATGATATCCCAGGTCGCGTCCCGGCTGCCATCATTGACAAACAGGATCCGGCTCTCCGGAGCGATCTTTCCAGCTTCTGTCAGCCGGCCCAGCTTCTCCAGAAACAGGGGCGCAGTGACAGGCAGAACAGCCTCCTCGTTGTAGCATGGAACAATGATATACAGAACAGGTGGGTTCATGGGAGCACCTCCGATATGTGGGTTGACAAAGCAAGGCTGTTAATTCACGCTCTGTGCGTCTGGATTCCAACCGCAGAATGCTGACAGCACAAAGAGTCCTGCTCGGTTGATCAGATACGAATGATCGATTTCAGAAGCCGTTTGCCGCTTTCTGTCCGCATGATCTTCTGCATGGCATTTTCAACATTATGCCGGCTGTATGCGCTCTCTGTTGCATTGGCAATATAGTCTGCCTCCAGCAGGATTTGATAATCTATCCCGTCAACGTCCGTAAATGTATGATGATGTCCGACCAGAAATGCGATACGGCTGACTGTTTCCTCCGGGATTCCGGAATCAGACAGGAACGCTCTGACCAATGTCGCGCCTTCCTCCTCCTGATGCCGGCCAAGGGTGTTTCCGTATTTTTCACGGCACAGCGGGCAGGCGATGTCATGGGTGATGGCCGCGGCTTCAACGACCCACTGCGTGTCCCTATCCAGTTTTTCCAGTTCCCCGATTGTCCTGGCGTAGGTCCAGACACGGATCAGATGGTCTATATCGTGGATATTGCCGTCTGAAAAGGCAATCATTTTTTCCATGATCTGCGGTATTGTCATTTCCATCACTCTTTCAAGGCGCGGTTTGCGAAGCGGTTCAGGTGCCGGATCCTTTATGCATCCCGTTTCAGTATGGCCTTCAGATACTGTCCCGTATAGCTCTCCGGACATGCGGCTACCTCTTCAGGCGTGCCGGTGCAGACCACCTTTCCGCCTGCGTTACCGCCTTCGGGCCCCAGGTCGATGATATGGTCCGCCACCTTGATCACATCCAGATTGTGCTCGATCACAAGCACGGTGTTGCCCTGATCCACCAGGGTCTGCAGCACATCCACCAACCGGTGGACATCAGCCACATGGAGCCCTGTGGTGGGCTCATCCAGAATATAGAATGTGTTCCCCGTGGCCAGCCGGCTAAGCTCCGTGGCCAGTTTGACCCGCTGTGCTTCACCACCGGAGAGCGTGGTAGATGACTGGCCCAATTTGATGTATCCCAGTCCCACCTGGCACAAAGCCTCCACCTTCCGGTGGATCCGGGGCAGGTTTTCAAAGAATTCCAGTGCCTCGTCGGCTGTCATGTCCAGCACGTCGGCTATGTTTTTGCCTTTGTAGTGTACATCCAAGGTCTCCCGGTTGTAGCGTTTTCCCTTACATACATCGCAGGGTACGTACACATCCGGCAGAAAGTGCATTTCAATCTTTACAAGCCCATCGCCGCAGCATGCCTCACATCGGCCACCCTTGACATTGAAGGAGAACCGGCCAGGGCCGTAGCCTTTGGCTTTGGCCTCTGCCGTGGAAGCAAACAGATCCCTGATCTCCTGGAACAGGCCCGTGTAGGTGGCAGGATTGGAGCGGGGAGTCCGTCCGATGGGACTCTGATCAATGCAGATGACCTTGTCAAGCTGCCGGATTCCTTCCGCACGATCATGCTTTCCAGAACGAAGTCTAGCACGGTTCAGCTCCGCTGCCAGCTTCTGATAGATGATCTCATTGACCAGGGAGGACTTGCCGGATCCAGACACCCCGGTGACTGCTGTAAGGGTTCCCAGCGGAATTGTCACATCGATGTGCTGCAGGTTATTCTCCGCACAGCCGTAGAATGTCAGGGCCTTTCCGTTGCCCGACCTCCTGGAGCCCGGAATTCGGATCTTCTTCGCCCCAGACAGATACTTGCCGGTGACACTCTCCGGACAGTCAATAATTTCCTGGAGGGTGCCCTGTGCGACAATTTCGCCGCCGTGGATGCCCGCTCCGGGTCCCACATCCACGATATAATCCGCCGCGCGCATGGTGTCCTCATCGTGCTCCACAACAATCAGCGTATTGCCCAGATCCACCATCTTCCGGAGGGTTGCCAGAAGCCTGGCATTGTCCCGTTGGTGCAGGCCGATGGACGGTTCATCCAGTATATAGAGCACCCCCATCAGTGCCGAGCCGATCTGCGTGGCCAGCCGGATGCGCTGGCTCTCGCCGCCGGAAAGGGATCCGGCGCTGCGGCTGAGGGTCAGGTATTCCAGGCCCACACTCCGCAGGAATTCCAGCCGGGCGGCAATCTCCTTCAGAATCTGCCGTGCAATGACCGCCGAAGACCCCTTCAGTTCCAGGTCCCGGATAAAGTCCAGTGCTTCCACCACGGACTTTTTGCAGAATTCCATGATGTTGATGCCGCCTACTGTAACCGCCAGCACCACGGGGCTGAGACGGTCCCCGCCGCAGTCGGGGCAGGGGCGGTAACTCATGCATTCTTCCAGTTCGCGGCGCATGGAGTCTGACTGCGTCTCCTTATAGCGGCGGCTGAGGTTGTTGATGACGCCTTCAAAGGGCTGCTCCAGCGTGCCCCGGCCGTTGCCGCGGTCATATTGAAGCTTCAGTTTCTCCCCCCGGGTTCCATAAAGCAGCGCGTCCATGGCCGGAGCACTGAGCTTCTCGAGAGGCGTTTCCAGTGTGAAGCCGAACTTCCTGCCCAGTGCCTCATAGTACATCCGGGCGATGGTATCGTTTCGGACGTTGCCCCAGCCGCTGGCGATGATGCCGCCCTCCAGAATGGAAAGGCTCCGGTTGGGCATGATCAGATCCGGATCCACCTCCAACTGAAAGCCCAGTCCGCCGCACCGGGGACAGGCCCCATAGGGGTTGTTGAAGGAGAACATCCGCGGTTCCAGTTCCGGCAGGGAGATCCCGCAGTCTTCGCAGGCATAGTTCTGGGAGAAGCTCATCTCCCGGCCTTCCCGGACAAGCTGTATCACAACCTGCCCGTCCGAGATTTTCAGCGCTGTTTCCAATGAGTCTGTCAGCCGGCGGGCAATGCCGTCCTTCATGATCAGCCGGTCCACAATGATCTCAATGTTGTGCTTTTTCGTCTTTGCCAGTGAGATCTCTTCTCTCAGATCATATTCAATGCCGTCAGCTCGAACCCGGACATAGCCGCTTTTCTTCGCGTCTGTGAAGACCTTCTGGTGTTCGCCCTTCTTGCCGCGGATAATCGGCGCAAGGACCTGAAAACGGGTACCCTCTTCCAGCTCCATGACCTGATCCACGATCTGATCCACACTCTGACGGCGGATCTCCCGTCCGCATTTTGGGCAGTGGGGGATTCCCACCCGTGCCCACAGGAGCCGCAGGTAATCATAAATCTCCGTTACCGTACCCACAGTGGACCGCGGGTTCCGGGATGTTGTCTTCTGGTCGATTGAGATGGCAGGGGAGAGGCCGTCGATCGAGTCCACATCGGGCTTGTCCATCTGCCCCAGAAACTGCCGGGCGTAGGATGACAGGCTTTCCACATACCTCCGCTGGCCTTCGGCATAGATGGTGTCAAAGGCAAGTGAACTCTTTCCGGATCCGGAAAGTCCTGTGAACACTACCAGAGCGTCTCTCGGAATCGTCAGGTCGATATTCTTCAGATTGTTTTCCCGGGCGCCCCGGATCACGATACGATCCTGCACGTCTCATCAACTCCTGTTACTGAGGATAGGACCCGCCCCGTGTCGTGCGGGGCGGGAAACTGTTTATTAGGAATCACTGGGGCGAAATGCCGCCATCCAGGATCACACTGCAGTCGTAGATGTGATCCAGAACCCGCTGCGCATCTGCGTCTTTGAGCGGAGTGGGCTGACAGTTGTTCGCGGGCTGTGAGGAGATGGAACAGGGAATGATCTCAAAATCCGCCTGCGGCAGCACCTGTCCGCCGGAAACTGTAAAGGTCTGCTGGAAGATGAAGGAGTCCATGTTGACTGGTTCCTCCGCGCAGCTCAGGAAAGTACCCAGGCTGTAGACAATGTACTTGTCGTGATAGCACTCGATACCCTGCAGGACATCAGGCTGGATGCCCACAACCAGGTCTGCGCCGTTGTCGATGAACTTGTGGGCTTTGAGTATCTTGTTGTCATCGGGCCGGTCCGGTTCCTCGGAGGTCCATGCCACTTCGACTATGAAAATCTGGGCGCCGTTCTCCCTGAGCTCGGCGATGTCCGCCAGCGCCATGTCCTCATAGAAGTCATCCGACTTCTCATAGACGCCCACGTAGCCCACTTTGATGTTCCCTACCTGGATCATTTTGGGGTCCCCGGCAGAGTGTCCGGCCAGTTCCCGCTCCATCGTGCTCCAGTAGCCGAAGCGGCCTACTCCGCTGTTGTCCAGGTTTGCCAGGGTATCCACATGGCCCTCGTCACGAAAGTCGTAGGTATGATAGTTTGCCACCGTCACAGCGTCAATGCCGCCCACCGCCAGAATATCGGCGTAGTACGGCTCGCCCCGGTATGCGGGATTCCAGTTGTAGCGCTGGCTGGGATCATCGGGAAGGAGGGTAAGGTTGCTCACAAGGCTGGCAGTCGTCAAATCGTCCCCCTCAAAGATCGATTTGACGTTCTCAAAAAAATAGTCTTCTCCGTAGTTATCGTAGAATTGGGCGAAAAGGTCTCCACCCTCGCCCCGCTCTATAATGGCGTCATCAATGCCCATAGCCACATCACCAACAAAGCTCAGGGTGATCTGCGTGCCTTCCGAAGCCGGGGGAAGCGTGGGGGACGGTGAAGGGGACGGCTGCAGTGCCTGCAGCTCCTCCTGGGCCTGAGCCAGCTTCTTTGCCCGGATCTGGGCTGCAAGATCCTCAATGGCCTTTTTGGTGGAGCAGCTCTGGCTCAGCGAAATCAGCGCCAGCACCAGAGCCAGCACAATGGCCGCCGTACGGACGGTACGCTGAAACTTCAGCGCCTTCTGCCGGTCCGCCTGCGCCTGTTTTTGACGTTGCGTTCTATTGTCCATAGTGAATACTTCCTTCCTATTTGATACCGCGCAGCTGGATGATCTGGTCCCGCAGAATCGCTGCGTACTCAAACTCCATCATCTTCGCGGCATTTTTCATCTCTTTTTCCAGGCGCCGGATTTCTGCATCCCGCTCATTCTTGGTGAGTTTCCGGCCGTCCCGTTCCACATCTACCGTCCGGGAAATCTCAATGAGCTCGCGGACAGACTTGATAATCGTCTTGGGCACGATGCCATGGGCCTCATTGTACGCACGCTGCAGGGCACGCCGGCGTTCCGTTTCCCGGATGGCGTAATCCATTGCTTCGGTGACGTGGTCGGCATACATGATCACCCTGCCTTCGGCGTTCCGGGCAGCCCGCCCGATCGTCTGGATCAGGCTGGTGGGCGAGCGGAGGAAGCCCTCCTTGTCTGCATCCAGAATCGCCACCAGGGCCACCTCAGGCAGATCCAGCCCTTCCCGAAGCAGGTTGATTCCAACCAGCACGTCGAACTTCTGCATCCGCAGATCCCGTATGATCTCCTGCCGCTCCATGGTATCCACGTCAGAGTGCATATACCGGACCCGGATGCCTGTCCTGGTAAGGTAATCCGTCAGGTCCTCCGCCATTTTCTTGGTGAGGGTGGTAACCAGAGTGCGATAATTCTTTGCCGAGAGCGAATTGATCTCGCCAATCAGGTCGTCCACCTGGCCTTCCACCGGGCGGACCTCCACCTCCGGATCCAGCAGTCCCGTGGGCCGCAGCAGCTGCTCCACCACCTGGCCGGACCGGGTCAGTTCATACTCCGCCGGAGTAGCGGACACATAGATCACCTGATGGATCTTGCTCTGAAACTCGTCAAACTTCAGCGGGCGGTTGTCAAAGGCCGAAGGAAGCCGGAACCCGTAATCCACCAGAGCTGTCTTCCTTGCCCGATCCCCGTTATACATCGCCCGTACCTGAGGTACCGTCACATGGCTCTCGTCGATGAACATAAGGAAATCGTCTGGAAAATAGTCCATGAGGGTCATGGGCGGAGAGCCGGCAGGCCGGCCGCTGATGACTCTGGAGTAATTCTCAATGCCGGAGCAGAACCCCAGCTCGGTCATCATCTCGATATCGTACATGGTGCGCTGGCGGATACGCTGCGCTTCCAGGAGTTTTCCCCGGTCCTTAAACCACTGCTCCCGTTCCTCCATCTCCCGGAAAATCTCACGGGTGGCGCGCTCCATTTTCTCTTTTGTGGTGACATAGTGACTGGCAGGATAGATGGCAATGTGGCTGAGCTCCCGCTCCGCCGTGCCGGTGACCACATTGAACTCGCAGATCCGGTCGATCTCGTCCCCGAAGAACTCTATGCGGACAGCCCGGCTGGTCCAGCCGGCAGGGAAAACCTCCACCGTGTCTCCCCGGACCCGGAAGGTGTTGCGGACGAAATTCAGGTCATTGCGCTCATACCGGATATCGATAAGGCTCCGAAGCAGAGCATCCCGGTCCAGCGTCTGTCCCTCCCGGACGGACACCACCAGTGACTTGTAGTCCTCCGGGTCGCCCAATCCGTAGATACAGCTCACCGAGGCTACAACAATCACATCCCGCCGTTCCAGCAGGGAAGCCGTGGCGGAATTCCGCAGCCGGTCGATCTCATCATTGGTGGAAGAATCCTTTTCAATATAGGTGTCCGTGTGGGCGATATATGCCTCGGGCTGATAGTAGTCATAATAGGATACGAAGTATTCTACAGCATTTTCCGGAAAGAATTCCTTGAACTCCGAACAGAGCTGGGCCGCCAGAGTCTTATTGTGGGCAAGCACCAGTGTGGGCCGGTTCATCTTCGCGATGATATTGGCCATGGTGAAGGTCTTGCCGGAGCCGGTAACGCCCAGAAGCACCTGCTCGTCCAAGCCGTTCCTGAGGCCTTCTGTCAGTGCGGCGATGGCCTCTGGCTGGTCCCCGGAAGGCTGAAAGGGCGCATGCAGCTTGAATTTTCCCTCCAAGATACGCCCTCCTCTCCGTGTAATTACTGTAACAGACTGATATTGTATTATATCACAGAAACATCCGTTCTACAAGCATTTCCACCCTGTATGACCCTGGGGCATCTATGGTACTGCAAAAGCCGCAGATAGGACAAAAACACGCGGGGACAGATGTCTCCCACGTGTTTTCTGCATTATGCTCCGTTCTAACCGCGTCGGGGCCCGTTCATTCGGAGACTTCAGACGGCAATATCCCCGTTCAGGATCTGGCACCGTAGGCAGCCAGGTACTCCTCCATCCTGGCCTTCATCTCATCGTCGATGTATACCGTTCCGTCAACGGGACGGCCGTGCAGGTAATCGATGATTTCCCGTACGGTGACAATGGGATAAACGGCGATGCCGTAGTCCTCCCGCAGCTCCGTCAGGGCTGAGCGCTCACCGGTCCCTTTCTCCATGCGGTCCACGGAGACGAACAGCGCAGTGATCTTCACATCCGCCATGTTCTGGAACAGCGCGATGGACTCCCGGACAGCCGTTCCGGCGGTGACCACGTCCTCCACAATGGCGATCCGGTCGCCGTCGTGAATCTTTGCCCCCACCATGCTGCCTCCTTCGCCGTGATCCTTGGCTTCCTTGCGGTTGAAGCAGTAGGGATAGTCCACCCCGTGATTCCTGTACAGACTTGCCGCCGCCGTAACCACCAGCGGAATGCCCTTGTAGGCCGGGCCGAACAACACATCCGCTCCGCCGGCCTCCTGCAGATGCTCCTGGATGCAGGCGGCATAGTAATCTCCCAGGGCCGCAGCCTGGGCGCCGGTCCTGTAATTACCCGTGTTGATGAAATAGGGGGTCCTGCGGCCGGACTTTGTGGTAAAATCTCCGAAGGTCAGGACACCGGCGCGAACCATAAATTCAATAAAAGCTTCCTTATATGTCATAACGTCCTCCTGTGCAGTAAGCTGGCTGATATCATTATATCACAGATCTTCCGCTTGGAAAGCAGAATCCGTACAAAAGCCCGTTCCGCAGGGAACGGGCTTTTTCTGTTACATCTCGATGCCGTTCTGGGCAGCCACCAGGTTCTCCACGCAGTAGATCTCCCGAAGTTTGGGCTTTTCAATCTTGCCGGTGGCATTTCTGGGGATGGAGGCAAAGATAATCTTCCTGGGACGCTTGTATCGGGGCAGCTCCCCACAGAACTTGTTGACTTCCTCCTCCGTCAGGGAGAATCCCTCCTTGACTTCGATGATTGCTGCAGTGATCTCGCCCAGACGCGGATCGGGCATGCCGATGACCGCAACGTCCTTCACCGCGCCATTGGTGCGGAGGAAATCCTCGATCTGTACCGGGTAGATGTTTTCGCCGCCGGAGATAATCACGTCCTTCTTCCGGTCCACCAGGAAAATGAATCCGTCCTGATCCTGCATGGCCATATCGCCGGTGCGGAGCCAGCCGTCGGGCATCAGCACTTCCGACGTGGCCTTGGGATCGTTGTAATAGCAGGTCATGACACCGGGGCCTTTGACACAGAGCTCGCCGACGCTGCCCTGCTTCACCTCGGTGACTCCGTCCTCCTCCACAATTTTGCACTCCCAGCCGAAGCCCGGCACGCCGATGGCACCGACCTTGTGGATGTTTTCTACACCAAGGTGTACACAGCCGGGCCCGATGGACTCCGACAGGCCATAGTTGGTGTCATACTGATTATCCGGGAAATACTCGAGCCAGCGCTTGACCAGCACCGGAGGCACAGGCTGGGCGCCGATGTGCATGAGGCGCAGCTGCTCCGTATGGTAGTCGCTGAGCTTCAGGTCTCCGCGGTCCAGGGCATCCAGCAGGTCCTGCGCCCACGGCACCAGCAGCCAGACAATGGTGCACCGCTCCTGGCTGATGGCTTCCAGAATGGAACGGGGAGACGTCCCCTTCAGCAACACCGCTTTGGAACCGGTCATCAGAGACCCGAACCAGTGCATTTTTGCCCCGGTGTGGTACAGTGGCGGGATCAGGAGGAAGCAGTCTTCATGAGTAGTGCTGTGGTGATTCTGTTCCACCCGTGCGGAGTGGCTCAGGCTTTCGTGGTTGTGAAGGATGGCCTTGGGGAAGCCCGTGGTTCCGGAGGAGAAATAGATCGCCGCATCGTCTGCATCGGTCAGCCGGACCTGGGGTGCCTGGGAGGAGTGGTTTACCACCTGCTCATCGTAATCCTCGGCAAAGGTGGGGCATACTCCGGTACCGACATACAGCAGAAGTCTGTTTTCTCCGATATCCTCCGCAATCTCCTCCACACGGCCGATGAATTCCGGCCCGAACAGCAGCACATCCGTTTCACTGAGCTCCAGGCAGTATTTGATCTCATCGGCGGAGAACCGGAAGTTCATGGGAACCACGATTGCGCCGGTTTTGAGGATTCCGAAGTAGATGGGCAGGAATTCCAGGCAGTTCATCAGCAGGATGGCCACCTTCTTGCCTTTGCCGATTCCGCGTGCCATGAGCATATTTGCCACCCGGTTGGCTTTTTCGTCAAAAACCGACCACGTGATCTCCCGCCGGTAGGCTGTGGTGGGGGCCGGCATGATCAGATCATATTCCTTCCAGGTGATACGGCGCTTTTCCTGAATCTCCGGATTGATTTCAACCAGGGCGACCTCGTTTCCGTAGAGTCTGGCATTGCGTTCCAGCAGGTCGGTAATGGGCATATGGATCGGTCCTTTCAGTATGTAATGAAGCACTTTTTGAATTTTGTGCGTTAATGCTATAGCCTGTAAAAGTAAGTATACCCGCCCCGGACATTAAAGTCAAGGGCGGGTTTGGTATTTTAGGAAAAACAGGGGGAAATGTTCCGCCTGCAGCTCATCCGTCTGTCTGCGCGGCAGTCTCTCCCCGCAGGGAATACCAGGCGATGCCGCCGATGACCAGCAGGCCGCCCAGTACCACAAGAATCCCCGGGATCTCCCGGAACAGGGCAAGCCCCAGCAGTGTGGCAAATACCGGCTCCAGAAGCTTGACCGTGGACACAAAGGCCGGTGACTCATATTTCAGGCCCCAGGAAAATACGCTGTGCCCCAGCAGTGTACTGAATACGCACAGGCCCAGCCCTGCACCGTAGTCCCTCAGGCTGTATCCCAGGATCGGGGTGCCGGTGCCAAGCAGCATCAGCGCCACCGTGGCCGTACCGGCAGCGTATACCAGGGCGGTATAGAACGTAGTGGACCGGGTCCGGCGCACCACGGTGCCCAGCATGGTGTAGACGGCCACGCACACTGCGCCGCCCAGGGCAAGCAGGTTTCCGCGCATGGCCATGCTGCTGCCCCGTCCGGCCAGGGCAATGATCACGCTGCCCAGGAAAGTCAGCCCGATTCCCAGCCATCCATTCCGGGTTATTTTTCGTCCCAGAATCAGGGGTGTGGCCAGAGCGACGAAAAACACCTCCGTATCCACCAGCACCACCGATGCCGCGATGGATGTATGGCGGAGAGAGGAAAAATACAGGGTAAAATGGAATCCGAGAAAAACACCCGACAGCAGGCTCAGCAGCACCTCCCGGCGGGTGGTCTGCTTCCATTCCGCACGGCACGTGAGCACAGACCAGGGAGCCAGCACCGCTACGGAAAACAGCATCCGGTAAAATACCAGTACCAGCGACGGGGCGTCGGACAGCCGTACAAAGATAGCGGACAGGCTGGCGCCCACCACGCCCAGCAGGATGATCAGCTTTTTCAACGCAGAGTCACTTCCCTACACAGAATCTTGAAAAAATGTCGTTGGTGATATCCTCCCGCATGGACTGTCCCGTGAGCCCGGCAATGGCTTCCAGCGCCTCCTCCACGTCCAGCAGCACTGCGTCCGGTGTAGTTCCGGACTCAAGGCTCTCCATGGTGCGCTCCAGAGCATCCCGGGCGATACGGATGGCCCGTTCATGGCGGAGATTGGTCAGAAGGGAACCGTCGCAGGGCACATCGGAGCCGAATAGTGTCTCCACAGCAGGGGCAAGCTGCTCCAGTCCGTCCCCTGTCACTGCGGAAACCGGAATCACCATGTCAAAGTCCAGTGCGTCTGCCTCCACAACCTGCGAAAGGTCGGATTTGCTGAGGATGCATATGGCGTGATCTGCCGTCTTTGCCGCTTCCATGGCCCGGCAGTCCTCCTCTGTCAGGGGGGCTGAGCCGTCAATAACCAGGAGCGCGAGATCCGCTTCCCGGGCTGCCTCCAGAGCCCGGTCCACACCCATCCGTTCCACAAGGTCACCGGTATCCCGGATTCCCGCGGTATCGGTGAGCCGCAGCACAAGGGATCCCAGCCGGATCTTTTCTTCTACCGTATCCCGCGTTGTTCCGGGAATGTCGGTGACAATCACCCGCTCGTAACCTGCCAGTGCGTTGAGCAGGCTGGATTTTCCCGCGTTGGGTCTGCCCAGAATCACTGCCCGGACGCCGTTTTTCACCACTCGGCCCCGATCCGCCGTATTCAGGAGGACATTCAGCGAGTCCCTCTGGGCCCGGAGCAAAGCCCCGTAGCTGTTCAGTTCGAACTCTCCGATGTCCTCGTCCGGATAATCCAGCACAGCATGGAAATGGCTCATGACGGACAGCAGTGCATCATAGACCGGCTGAAGTCTGCGCAGCAGCGCCCCGCCTACCTGTCCGGCGGCATTAGCTGCCGCATCCGCTGTTTCCGCCTCGATCAGATCGATAACAGCCTCGGCAGCGGTGAGATCCATGCGCCCGTTCAGGAACGCACGCTTGGTGAATTCTCCCGGCAGGGCCTGACGGGCTCCCAGGGAAAACAGATTCGCTAGCGCCTCCGCCAGAACTGCGGGAGAGCCGTGGCACTGCAGCTCCACCGTATCCTCTCCGGTATAGCTGTCCGGTCCGGGTGTCTGAACGGCCAGGATCCGGTCGATGACCCGGTCCTGCCGGTCCCTGAGGTCATAGAGACACAGCTTCCTTGGCTCCGACCGGGAAAGGGGTTTGCCATAAACCGGTGTCAGAATCTGCTCTGCCGTTTCGGCACATCCAAATCCGGACATGCGGATGATTCCGATGCCGGATGGTGCAAGGGCGGTAGATATGGCGGCGATGATGTCAGACATAAAAACACTCTTTTCTTAATATTTTACCAGCGCATCCGGGATAGTTCCGAATCGTATGTGGGACCGGTACAGCCGGGGTCCGGAATGCCGCTGATGCGTCCGTTCTGCCCGAAAACACCGGGCTGGCAGTTTCATGACGGGTCCTGTCCGGCCTGCGTTTTCACCACGCCCTTCTCCTTCCATCTGCCCGTCAGGTAGCGTATAAACACGATTGCGGTACCCAGTGCCCAGCCCACAGGGATGGACCAGTACACACTGCGGTAACTGATGGCGGGAACCGTTGCCATTATGTTCGCCACAATAACACGGACCGCCAGCGATGTGATGGAGCCCGCAGTGGGAAACATCACATCCCCGCTGCCCTGGAGCACACCGTTGGTGACATACATGACGCAGAAAATCAGGAAGAACCAGGCCAGTGTCTGCAGATACTCCACGCCTATTGCCGTCGCAGTCTCGTTCATGTGGTACAATCGTATCGCATACGGACCGCCGAATACCAGCAGCAGAATGATGATGCCGCAGGTGATCATGGCCATGATCAGAGACTGGTGGTATCCCCGTCTGATGCGGTCGATCTTTCCGGCGCCCATGTTCTGACCAGTAAAATTGGACAGGCCCATATAAAACATCATGATCGGCACCATGGCAAAGCTCTCCAGCTTCATGGCCGCAGTGACTGCGGAAACCGTATCCACGCCGAAGGAGTTGATGAGCCGCTGCATCAGCATCATGCCCAGGCCGACGCTGCACTGCTGCACAGAGGTGGGAATGCCCAGCCGCAGGGATGTGAGGAACAGCTTCCTGTCAAAAACGAATTCCCCCGGGCCGAACCGGGCCAGTTCCACCTTCCTGAACACATAGGTTCCTGCCAGAACAGCAGATACCGCCTGTGCAATCACCGTAGCCCAGGCCACACCTGCCACTGCCCACAGCCGCACAAAAACAAGATCCAGGATGATGTTGAGCACGGTGGACACCATCAGGATCCGCATGGTGGCGCGGCTGTCTCCGATGGATCGGAGTATGGCGGCAAACATATTGTAGACAAACTGGAACACCAGGCCAACACAGTAGATCCGCAGATATGTAACGGCATCGTCCAGAATCGCCGCTTCCGCCCGCAGGAGCCCGCCGATCAGGACCCGGCTCAGCGCAATCCCCAGCACGGTGATGGCGAGGCCTGCCGTCAGCAGTGTATAGCATCCGGTGGACAGGTTTTTCCGGAAGGAGAGTGCATCTCTGGCACCGAAGTACTGCGCGGCCACGATGCCCACACCGTTGGTCAGTCCCATGGACAGTGCCAGGAGCAGGAATGTAACCGGAAAGCTCGTACCCACGGAAGCCAGAGCAGTCTGTCCGGCGAAATTTCCCACGATAAGACTGTCCGCAAGGGAGTAGATCTGCTGGAGCAGATTGCCGCCGATCAACGGCAGCGTAAAGGACAGAATGAGCTTCCACTCTCTGCCCGTTGTCATGTCTTTTGCCATTGAAATGCCTCCTGAATTCAGTCCGGCCGGTTGTTCTCGCCCCAGACGCAGAGCTGATCCAGAACCGACATCAGGGAAATCCCCCGCTCCGTCAGAGAGTATTCCACCTTTGGGGGAATCTGGGGGAAGACCTCACGGTGGATCAGCCCGTCCGCTTCGAGCTCCTTGAGATTCTGGCTCAGGGTCCGATCAGATATCTTTTTCAGATACCGCTGGAGCTGATTGAATCGTACCGATCCGTATTCCATCAGGCAGTACAGGATAATCATCTTGTACTTTCCGGAAATCAGGGACAGGGTATAGGAAAACCCGGTATCTTCAAAGTTGGCATTCTCTATGTATTGGGAGATCATTATGCTTTCCTCCGAGATAGTACCTTACATTAAGCATGGTACTTGTTTTTCTGTTCGCTTCATTATACAATAGTTTTATTCAAAAAACCATACTGATTTAGGAGGATTCTATTATGAAAAAATCCCTTGGTGTCAAGCCCTACACTTTCCCGATGCCTGTTCTGATGATCGCCACCTACGGAGACGGCGACGTGGTGGACGTGATGAACATGGCCTGGGGCGGCGTCTGCGCCATGAACATGGTAGCGCTGAACATTGACGAAGACCACAAAACCAGCGAGAACATCAAAAAGCGCGGCGCGTTCACGCTGTCCCTGGCGGATATCCCCCACATCGAGGCTGCAGATTTCTTCGGAATCGCCACCGGCAACAAAATGGCCGACAAGTTCAAGCGGTCAGGGCTGCATGCCGTGAGAAGCGAGAACGTGGACGCCCCGGTGGTTGAAGAGTTCCCCCTGACCCTGGAGTGCAAGGTCGTGGAGTGCCAGAATACCGTCTACGGCTTCCGGGTCCTGGGAGAGATTGTCAACGTGCTGGCAGATGAGGAGGTTCTGGACGAGAAGGGCAAGGTGGATCCCACCAGGCTGAACGCCTTCATTTTTGACCAGTTCCAGAGCGGATACTACGCTGTCGGCGAAAAGGTCGGGCAGGCCTGGAAAACCGGCGTGCCGCTCATGAAAAAATAATACCACAGTATAAGCCCCGCCCGTTCATAACGGGCGGGACCTCTTGTCAGTCTCAGTATTTGATAATCCGCAGCCGCAGCACGCCGTCCAGCCCCCGAACATGGTTCAGGGTCTCGTTGGTGATGGCCTGACTCAGCTCTATCAGGGTGTAGGCGTAGTCTCCCTTGGACTTGTTCACCATGTTTTCGATGTTGGCGCCTTCCTTTCCAAGCAGACTCAGGATATTGGAAAGCATGTTCGGCACATTCCGGTGGATGATGGCCAAGCGGGCCACACCGCCTCTTGGCATCTCCACATTGGGGTAGTTCACCGAGTTGCGGATATTGCCGTAGAGCAGATACTCCCGGAGCTCCTGGGCTGCCATGACCGCGCAGTTTTCCTCGCTCTCTGGAGTGGACGCGCCCAGATGTGGGATTGTCACCACACCCTCCTGCCCGACCAGAGTGTTGTTGGGGAAGTCGGTGATATAGCGGGTCACCTTGCCGCTCTTCAGCGCTGCCAGCATATCCTCATCATCTACAAGGCCTCCCCGGGCCAGGTTGATGATTCGGACGCCCTGACGCATGGAGTCGATGGAGGGCTCGTTGATCATGCCCCGGGTTGCGGGCAGCAGGGGAGAGTGGATGGTAATGTAATCGCTCATGGCGTAAACCGTCTTCAGATCCACCACATTCACCGCATGATTCAGATCGATGGCATTCTGGACAGACAGATAAGGATCATAGCCGTAGACATTCATCCCCAGCCTCACCGCGGCGTTGGCCACCTTCACGCCCACAGCGCCCAGGCCGATGACGCCCAGATTCTTGCCCAGAAGCTCCGGTCCCACAAACTGGCTCTTCTGCTTCTCCACCAGCTTCTCCACATCCCCGTCGGCATCGGTGAGATTCCAGGCCCACTTGACGCCCCGGATCACGTCCCGGGAGGCCAGCAGCAGCGCACAGATCACCAGTTCCTTCACGGCGTTGGCGTTGGCACCGGGGGTGTTGAAGACCACGATGCCCGACTCGGAGCACCGGTCGATGGGAATGTTGTTGGTGCCGGCACCGGCCCGGGCGATAGCCCGGAGGTTGGAGCCGAACTCCATCTCGTGCATATCCGCCGAGCGCACCAGAATGCCGTCGGGGTTGTCGCAGCTGTTGGACACGCTGAACTCTTCAGAGTCCAGCTGGTTCAGGCCGAGGGTTGATATTTTGTTCAGAGTTTGAATGGTATACATGGTGATGACTCCTTAATTGTTCTTGTCGAATTCCCGGATGAAATCGCAGAGCTTCTCCACGCCCTCCATGGGCATCGCATTGTAGATGGAGGCCCGCATGCCGCCCACCTTCCGGTGTCCCTTCAGGTTAGAGAACCCGGCCTTGATGCTCTCAGCAACAAATTTGGCATCCAGCTCATCGCTGCCGGTGCGGAATGTGACATTCATGTCGGACCGGGATCCGGGCTGTGCCGCAGCAGTGAAGAGCTTCGAGCTGTCAATGACATCATAGAGCATCTGCGCCTTGCTGTGCTTGATCCTCTCCATTCCGGGAACACCGCCCTGCTCCTCCAGCCAGTCCAGCACCAGGCCCAGCATATAGATACACCAGCAGGGCGGGGTGTTGTACATGGAGTCTTTCTCAATCATGGTCTGGTAGTTCATCATCAGCGGGGTGTAGGGCAGCTCGTGACCAGCCAGATCCTCCCGGATAATCACCACTGTCAGGCCTGCAGGGGCCATGTTCTTCTGCGCGCCGGCAAAAATCAGGCCGTATTTGCTCACATCCACCTGCCGTGAGAGAATATCCGAAGACATATCGCACACCAGTGGCACATCTCCGGTCTCCGGTACGTACTGCCACTCAGTTCCGTAGATGGTGTTGTTGGCACAGTAATAGAAATAAGAGGCATCCGGGGAAAGCTGAAGCTGGTCCTGAGCGGGAATATAAGTGAAGTTCTGATCCTCAGAGGATGCCGCCACATGGATCTCGCCGTACTTTTTGGCCTCCTTGCATGCAATGGAAGCAAAGTTTCCAGTGACGGCGTAGTCCGCCTTGCCGGTTTTTCCGATCAGATTCAGCGGCACCATGGAAAACTGGCCGGAGGCGCCCGTCTGCAGAAACAGAATCTTGTAGTTCTCCGGCACATTCATCAGCCGTCTGAGCTTCGCCTGGGTGTCGTCAAAAATCTGCTGAAACGCCTTGGATCGATGGCTCATCTCCATAACGGACATGCCGCTGCCGCCGTAGTTCATCATTTCCTTGGCAGCCCGCTCCAGGGCGGGCACCGGCAGCATGCTGGGGCCGGCAGAGAAATTAAAAATACGATCATACGCTGCCATTTCTGGTCACTCCTAATATTGATGATATAGTATGCAAGGCGCACATTTGTACGCCTGTCGGATACGCCGTGTATTTATTATAGTAAAGTGCCATTGCAATGTCAATGAAAGCCCTATGGGGGAAATACCCAAAGATGTTATTGAAACGGCCTGCAATTTCGTGATATACTGTAAACATCGTACAGGAATTAACCCGCGGCGGTTCAGGGTGCGTCCCCACTTGCCGATGAGGAGGAATCTGCATGGAGATAGCGGTCCTTATGGACCTTCTGGAAGCCGAGATTCTCTGCGGCGAGGATCGGCTGGATGATGAAGTGGAAACCCTGTTCGCCAGCGACATGATGAGTGATGTGCTGGCCTGTCCGGACGAGATCCACTGTCTTATCACGGGGTTGATCAATCAGCAGGTTATCCGCACAGCAGATATGATGGACATCGGCCTTGTTATCTTTGTCCGGGGCAAGCGGCCTTCGGAAGAAGTGGTGGAAATGGCCCGTCAGAGGGACATGGTTGTCATGCTGACCCGGTGCCGGATGTTCACAGCCTGCGGACGGCTCTATCAGGCCGGCCTGGGGCTTCGGTAAAACGAGGAGGGTACTTTGATGGAGAACGTGAACCTGGTCTATGAGATCGACGGTGACAATTTCTCTGCGGCGGGCGAAGCTTCCACCGCAGTCAAGCGTGTCTTAAAAAAGCTGAAACTCCCTCTGACCATTGTCCGCCGGGCGGTGATCTGCATGTACGAGGGAGAGATTAATATGGTCATCCACGCCAATGGCGGATTCGCCTTTGTGGACGTGGATGAGGAAAAGATCGTTATCCGGCTGGAAGACCGGGGCCCGGGAATCCCTGACATTGAGCAGGCCATGCAGGAGGGCTGGTCCACTGCCTCGGCGGAAGCCAGAAACTCAGGCTTCGGCGCAGGCATGGGGCTTCCGAACATGAAGCGCAATTCCGACGACATGCAGATCGAAACAGAACTGGGTGTCGGTACCACAGTAACCATGACAATCCTGATAGGCGGTGAAGGCTGATGGGCCATTCCCTGCTTCTGAATCCGGACCGCTGCACCGGCTGCACTGCCTGTGTCAAGGCCTGCCCTACTGAGGCCATCCGGGTCACCCGCAGCAAAGCGGTAATCTATGATGCCCGCTGCATCGACTGCGGCCGCTGTGTTATCACCTGTCCGCATCATGCCTTTTCGGTCAAATCAGACTCTCTGGATGAGTTGAAAAATTACAAATACAACATTGCCATCCCGGACACATCCTTCTACGGGCAGTTCAAAAATCTCTATGATATGAACATCGTCAATGAGGGACTGATCGCCCTGGGCTTTGACGATGTGTATCCGGCTGCCGTCGGTGCCGAGCTCCTGGCGGATCTGTGGAAAAAGAACAGCGGCTCCATATTCGAGGAAGGTCTGATCCGCATCACTTCAGAGTGTCCTGCGGTTGTTCACCTGGTAGCCATGGAATTCCAGGATCTTATCCCCAATGTTGTGGGTACGCTGTGCTCCTTTGAGCTGACCGCCGTTCTTGCCCGGAGCGAGGCCGTTAAGAAGACCGGCCTGCAGCCTGAAGAGATCGGCATCGGGCTGATCTCCCCCTGCCCCGCGAAAAACTCCCGGGTCTATGAGCCCATCGGTCTCGAGCATCGGGTGGTGGATTATGCCCTGCCGATGAATGATGTCTATGTTAAGCTTCTGAGCCCCATGAAATCAGTGTCAGACCCGGTGGACCGTATCCGTGCCGGACAGCTGGGCTTAAGCTGGGGACGCAGCGGCGGCCTTGCCGACATGTTCCCGGATCGTGATGTCCTGGCGGTGGACGGCGCCCAGAGCGTGCTGCGGATCTTAAGTGAAATCGAGGATGAAAAGCTGACGGAAGCCGAACTGGTGGAAACCGCTATCTGTACCCAGGGCTGCTTCGGCGGGTGCCTGACGGTGGAAAACCCATACACCGCCAAACTGCACATGCGGCGGCTGGTGATTGACCTGGCTGCCCAGCTGCTCCATATGCCGGAGGACCTGAAGGAGCGGGTCCCCTGGGACTATGAACTGGAAGAAATCGACACAAACATTGCCGATTCCATTGCTCAGGCTCTTCAGCTGGAAGCTGCTGCAGAGCGTCTTTACAGGACGCTTCCGAAATTTGACTGCGGCAACTGCGGCGCGCCTTCCTGCCGGGCCTTTTCCCGGGACGTTTCCGAAGGTTTTGCCGATGAAAACGACTGTATCTTCAATATTATTCAGATCATGCGGGGAGGCATCACCGTAGAAGATGAGCGCGATGAGTTTGTGCCGCCTCCCTTCCGGAAACCCCTGAAATAGAAAGAGAGGAGCTTTGCCATGACTGTCAAGGAATTGTCTGATGCGCTGGAACTTAAAGTGTTCCACCTGGAGGAAGAAGACCGTGAAATCGAAGGCGGATACTGCGGCGATCTGCTGAGCTGGGTCATGGGCCGCTGCCCGGAGGAAGTCGCCTGGATTACCATCATGTCCAACCAGAACGTTGCAGCGGTGGCGGTACTCTGCGACCCGGCCTGCGTGATTCTCTCGGAAGGTGTCCAGCCCGATGCCGAGCTGCTGGAGAAGGCCGAATCCTCCGGTGTCAATCTGCTGGGCAGTGAACTGGATGAATTCCAGCTCTGCTGGAAGATTCACGAGCTGATCGGATGAACGTATACTACGACCTGCACATGCACTCCTGTCTGTCCCCCTGCGGTGCAGATGATATGACGCCCAACAATCTGGTGAATATGGCAGCCCTGGCAGGCCTCCAGGTCATCGCCGTGGCAGATCACAACACCACAAAGAACGTGCCCGCAGCTGTTAAGGTTGGCCGGCAGATCGGGGTGCTGGTTGTCCCCGCCATGGAGCTGACTACCAAGGAGGATATCCACGTACTGTGCCTGCTGCCGGACCTGGACAGTGCGGAAGCATTTCGGGAATATGTTTATGCCCGGCTTCCGCAGCGGAAAAACCGGCCAAAGGCATTCGGCAATCAGTTCGTCATGGATGAAAACGATGAGATCATCGAAGAGGAAACGCAGCTGCTGACCTTCGGCTCCTCCATAGGCATCTATGAGACAAAAGATCTTCTGGAACAGTTCGGCGGCCTGGCCGTACCGGCCCATATTGACCGGGCCAGTTACTCCCTGATCGGCGTTATGGGCAATGTGGATACGGATATGGGCTTCCGGGTCTATGAGGCCACGGTCGGCTGTGACCGGGAAGCGCTGATGGAAAAGTACCAGTTCCGCGGCGGCTTCATCTCCGACTCCGACGCTCATGACCTGATTGCCATTCAGGACGCTGAGCGAACTCTGGATGTGGATAAAATGAGCCCCCGGGGCGTCATAGATGCCATCCGGCGGCTGGGAGAAGATCTGTGAGCATACCTTGAGGGCGGTCTCTGACCGCCTCTCTTTTTCAGAAAGCGGGGTCCCCATGTCGATATTCAGGCGGTTTGTATCCTATTACAAGCCCTACAGGAAATTATTTGTTGCGGACATTGTCTGTGCCGTGGTGCTCAGCATCATTGACCTGAGCTTCCCCCAGTTCATCCGCTGGCTCCCAGACAACCTGTTCTCCGGAGATCCGGCTGTGATTTACAGGGCCCTCCGGTGGCTGTTTCCGGCGCTTATGGCCTGGTATATCCTGCGTGCCCTGTGCCAATTCTATGTGACCTCCTACGGCCATATCATGGGCACCCGTATGGAAACGGATATGCGTCGGGATCTGTTTGACAGATATATGTCCATGAGTTTCTCCTACTATGACCGGAACAATACCGGTGAAATGATGAGCCGTCTGGTGACGGATTTGTTTGACATCTCGGAGCTTGCCCACCACGGTCCGGAAAACCTGCTACTGTGCAGCCTGAAGATCATCGGAAGCTTTGTTTTGCTGATGATCATCAACGTGCCTATGACCCTCTGGCTTCTGGCGGTAACCGCTGTGCTGGTGGTCTTCACCATCCTCCGTCAAACGCGGATGCAGCGGATCTTCACGGAAAACCGGGAACGCATTGCCGAGGTCAATGCCGGTGTACAGAATTCCCTTGCGGGTATCCGGGTTGTGAAAACATTTGCCGCCGAGGAAGGGGAACGCGAAAAGTTCCGTGTCTCCAACCACCGCTACCGCAGCTCCAAGGAGAAAAGCTACATGGCTATGGGCTTTTTCCATGGCGGCAACAGCTTCCTTCAGGGGATGCTCTATGTTGCCGTGCTGGTCTCCGGCGGGTTCTTCATTGCCCGGGGCACTCTGGCATCCCGGGAGCTTGCCATTTATGCCCTGTACATCGGCGTCTTCATAGCCCCCATTTCCCAGCTCATGGATTTCACCGAAATGCTTCAGAAAGGCTACGCAGGCTTCAAGCGCTTCCATCAGATCATGGAAACCGAACCGGAAATCCGGGAACGGCCGGGTGCTGCAGTGCTGGAGACCGTCCGGGGCGACATCGAATACAGGGATGTATCCTTTGCCTACAACAGCAAGGAGCAGGTTCTGGAACATCTGAACATACGGATTCCCGCCGGAAGCACCTGCGCGCTGGTTGGCCCCTCTGGCGGCGGAAAAACCACCATCTGCTCCCTTCTTCCGCGTTTTTATGATGTGGATGCCGGATGCATACTGGTGGACGGCACAGACGTGCGGAACCTGACACTCCGGTCTCTGCGGGAAGCCATAGGCATTGTCCAGCAGGACGTGTACATCTTTGCGGGTTCCGTCCGGGAGAACATCGCATACGGCAAGCCCGATGCCACAGACGAGGAAATCATGGAGGCTGCCAAAAACGCCAACATCCACGACTTTATCCTCAGTCTGGAACAGGGCTATGATACCTATGTCGGCGAACGCGGCACCCGCCTTTCTGGCGGGCAGAAGCAGCGCATAGCCATTGCCCGGGTATTTCTGAAGAATCCCCCCATCCTGATCCTGGACGAAGCCACCTCCGCTCTGGACAACGAGTCGGAGAAACACATTCAGGAAGCCCTGGACCGGCTGAGCCAGGGCCGGACTACTGTAGTCATCGCCCATCGGCTCTCCACAATCCGCGGTGCCGAGAAGATCATTGTCATCGATGAGGGCGGGGTGGTGGAGCAGGGAAGCCACCACCAGCTTCTGGAATCCGACGGTATCTACGCCCGGTACTGGAGCATGCAGTTTGAGGGACTGGACATTCAGATGGACTCCTGAACACAATAATAGCGGCGCACCGTTTCCGGTGCGCCGCAGCTTTTTTGTCAGTCTTCAACTTCCTCGTCACCCGTATAGCCGTTGGTGCCGAAGTCCGATTCATTCTGGCCTTCCTGAACGGGGAACCCGTATTCCGTACCTGCGTAAATGGTCCCCTGAAGGTATTCGATGTTCTCTTCCAGATCCAGGCTGATGACGCTCATACCGTCGATGGTGGCACCGTAGTAGGTGTCCGCCGCAGGAATCTGCTGTGAGACGATCTTATAATCCATATAGGCGGCGATGTTGGCCGCATAGTTGAGGATCTGGGACTTGTCCAGATCGGTGGTGATCTGGGGCAGAATGACCTGGGCCAGATCCACCAGAGTGGAGGGCGTCGCCTGCTTGGCGCCTTCGATGACCTGATAGATCAGGTTGCGCTGCCGCTGTGTCCGCTGATAGTCGTTGCCGGTATAGCGGTTCCGTGCATAACAAAGCGCCTGTTTGCCGTTGAGCCTGTGCCAGCCTGCCTGCCAGAGGTAATCCGCCACAGGATCCTCCTCTTCCAGCAGCTGGTTCATAGACCAGATATAATCGTTGGTGATCTCCATCTCTTCCTCGGTAACGTAAATCCAGATACCGCCCAGGACATCCACAATGTCCATAAAGGAGAAGAAATCCACTGCAACGTACTTGTCCACATGAACCTTGAAGTTTTCCTCCAGGGTCTCCTCCAGCAGATCCGGTCCCTCATAGGCGAAGGCGTGGTTCAGCTTGGTGTGCCCCCAGCCGGGAAGGTACACATAGCAGTCACGCAAGAAAGAAGTAAGGTAGATGGTCTTGGTTTTCTGGTTGATGGACACCAGGATCATAGCATCAGAGCGGCCCACGCCCCCTTCTTCCCGGGTATCCGAGCCGATGAGCAGGATATTATACACATCCTCGGAGATGGGCACCTCATAGGCATTATCGTCTGAGACGATGTTGTCGATCTGTGCCTGCCACTGTGCCAGCTCCTCGGGGGTAGCCTCCAGGCCGGCCTCTTCCTCATCGATAGCCGCCAGCTTATCGTTGATGGCTGTCTCCTCCGGAAGATCCTCCTGCCTCTCCACAGTGGGAAAAAACTCGCTGTCGGCGGACTGATAATTGATCAGATTCAGAAAGTAATTGACGATCAGTGCCCCTGCTCCGGCAACCAGCACCAGCACCACAAATGCGCTGAGGGCCATGATGACGCCGTTGGGCAGACCTTTGCGGGGGCGTTCCTCTTCTTCCTCGGTATCCGGAGCCTCGCTGTCGTCCCACTCCTCCTCGCTGAGGTTTTTGGGCGCTACACGCTTGGAGGGTGCATTACCAAATAGCTTCATAGAATCATTCCTATATCCTTGTGATATTCAGAGAGCAAATAACCATATTATTATATGTGTGTTTCCATCGAAAGTCAACGAAAAAGCGGAAAATCCTCAGACTGTTCACAAAGTGTTTACGGAAGCTTTTCCTGCTCCAGCAGTGTCAGCAGCGCCTCCGGCGTATCTGCTGCTGCCAGTGCCCCCGCCTTCAGCATTTCTTCTGTGTCTCCGTAGCCCCAGCCTACCGCCACCGTTGGTATTCCGAAGGCAGCCGCCCCCTCCACATCGTAGATTGTGTCGCCGATCATCAGCGGAACCTGGTCCTCAGGCAGGTTGTCCAGCAGATATCGAATCACGTCCTCCTTGCTGTCCCGGGTGCCCTCGAGGTTGGCCCCGCAGACACGGACAAAATAGTCATACAGATCAAACCTGCGGAGCACCGCCTCCGCCATGCTTTCAGGCTTGGATGTAGCAACATACATGGGGTACCCCCTGTCCCGGAGCTTCTCCAGCAGTTCCCTGATGCCTGGGTAGGCATAGTTCTCGTAGATACCCACGGGAATATAACGGCTGCGGTAAATAGCCACCGCCTCCTCCACCCGGTCTTCCGGCACGCCGAACTGCGGAAAACTCACCCGCAGGGGCGGCCCCACAAAAAACCGGAGCACCTGCCGGTCCTCGCAGGGGATGCCAAAGTGCCGCAGTGCAAGTTGGACACAGTTAATGACGCCCTCTCCGGAATCTGTGAGTGTTCCGTCAAGATCGAATAAAAGCGCAAGCTGTTTCAATGGGATCATCCTTTTTCTTTTTGATTCACGCCTTTTATTGTACCCAATTTTCCCCGTTCGTGCAAGGCACTTGTTTCCCTCACTCGTATCAGACGTTTGAAATGTAGGAGAATCCTAAAAATCAGAAAAATATCGGGAATTTTCATAAAAACATCGAAAAAAACGAATTATTCCCTTGAATTCTATTTTCAGAAGGATTACAATGAAATCGAACATGCGGGGGTTGCGCTCCGCGGAAAGGCGGTATCATGCTCAATATTGTTCTGGTCTGCCCCGAGATCCATCAGAACACCGGAAATATCGCCCGCACCTGTGCGGCTACCGGTACCCGGCTCCATCTGATCCGGCCTCTTGGCTTTGAAATCACAGATCGGGCACTGCGCAGGGCTGGTCTGGACTACTGGTATCTGCTGGATGTACAGCTCTATGATTCCCTGGAGGCATTTATGGTCCGGCACCAGGAGGATCGGCTGTGGCTGCTGTCCACCAAGGCTCCCCGCAGCTATGTCGAAGCTGAGTTCCGGGACGGGGACTATCTCCTCTTCGGGCCGGAGTCAAAAGGCCTTCCGGAGCCATTTCTGGAAGCGCACCGGGATGCATGTCTGAAGATCCCCATGGTGGAGGATGCCCGGAGTCTGAACCTGTCCAATTCCGCCGCCATTGTATTGTACGAAGCCCTCCGTCAGCTGGACTTCCCCGGCATGCGGAGGTTTGGTAAAATGAAATAGCACATCTCTTGTCTGAAGGAGGTCTTTGAGATGAATTACAAGAAAAAAACCATCCAGGATGTGGATCTGAAGGGAAAAAAGGTCCTGATGCGCTGTGACTTCAACGTTCCTACGGACGACAGCGGCGTCATCACTGACGACAGCCGCATCCGCAAGACTCTGCCAACCATTCAGGCCGTGCTGGACCAGGGTGCGTCTGTGATCCTCTGCTCCCACAAGGGCCGTCCCAAGAACGGCTATGAGGAGAAGTTCTCCCTGAAAGTGGTTCAGGCCAGGCTTCAGGAGCTGTTGGGGATTGACGTGGATCTGGCATCCGACATCATAGGTCCCGAAGCCCGGGAGAAGGCAGCCGCCCTTCAGCCCGGCCAGGTGCTGCTGCTGGAGAACGTCCGCTTCCTGAAGGGCGAGACTAAGAATGACATGGATATTGCCAAGGCCTATGCGGATCTGGCGGAAGTATTCGTAAACGATGCCTTCGGCTCCTGCCACCGGGCACACTCCTCCACTGTGGGAGTTGCCTCCTTCCTGCCCGCCTACTCCGGCCTGCTGGTGAAGAAGGAGCTGGACGTGATGGGCAAGGCTCTGTCCGACCCCAACCGTCCCCTTGTGCTGATCATGGGCGGAAGCAAGGTTTCTGATAAGATCGGTGTAATCGACCACATGCTGACTCTTGCGGATGACATCATCATCGGCGGCGGCATGAGCTACACCTTTACCGCAGCCAGAGGCGGCAAAATCGGCACCTCCCTCTGTGAGAACGACTCCTTTGCATACTGCCTGGATCTGCTGAAAAAGGCAGAGGAAAAGGGCGTCCGGATCCATCTGCCCGTCGATGCGGTCTGCGGTGACCATTTTGCGGCAGACGCTGAGCCTGTAGTCTATGCTGACGGAGAAATTCCCGACAACATGATGGGCATGGATATCGGCCCCAAGACCGCCGAGGCTTATGCCGAGGTAGTAAAGAATGCCGGCACCGTCATCTGGAACGGGCCTATGGGCGTGTTTGAGTTCCCGGCATTTGCGGAAGGAACCAAGGCTGTAGCCAAAGCCATGGCAGAGAGTGATGCCGTCACCATTATCGGCGGCGGTGACAGCGCGGCAGCGGTAGAGCAGTTCGGCTATGCGGACAGAATGTCCCATGTGTCCACTGGCGGCGGCGCGTCTCTGGAGTTCTTTGCCGGTGAAGAACTGCCTGGCGTGGCAGCCCTTCTGGACGCATAATTCGGGAAAGGAGATACATTATGAACCACAAATACAGAAAGACCGTAATCGCGGCCAACTGGAAAATGAACAAGACCCCCACCGAAACCCGGACTTTCGGTGCTGAACTCCGGCGGATCCTGCCCCGCGGCCGCTGGTGCGAGATCGTGCTGTGCATGCCCGCCATCTGCATCCCCGCCGGGGTCAAGGCTATGCGTGATACCAGGGTAAACATCGGCGCGGAGAATATGTACTATGAAACCTTCGGAGCCTTCACCGGGGAGATCAGTGCCCCCATGCTGGTGGACGCAGGCGTCAAATACGTCATTATCGGCCACAGTGAGCGCCGGGCCATGGGTGAGACAGACGCGGATATCAACAAGAAGCTTATTGCTGCTCTGGATGCCGGTCTGACTCCCATTCTCTGCGTAGGCGAAAGCCTTGAGCAGCGGAAATCTGGCGTCACCTTCGAGCACATTACTATGCAGCTGAAGCTGGACTTCCAGAACATTCCGCCCGAGCAGCTCCGCCGGATCGTTGTGGCTTACGAGCCGATCTGGGCTATCGGCACCGGCCTTACCGCCACGCCCGAGGAAGCTGAGGAGGTCTGCCAGCACGTCCGTACTGTGATCCGGAAGCTGTCTTCTGCAAAGACCGCCAGGGCCACTTCCATTCTCTACGGCGGCTCCATGAACGGCGACAACGCAGCAGAACTCCTGGCTCAGCCGGACATCGACGGCGGCCTCATCGGAGGCGCATCTCTGGATCCGGAGAAGTTCGTCAAAATCATCAACGCGGCCAACCAGGACGCAGAGTAAGGAGGATATTCATTATGAAACAGTATCTTGAAATTCTGGATGTTCATGCCCGTCAGGTGCTGGACTCCCGTGGCAACCCCACCGTAGAAGCAGAGGTTTATCTGGATGACGGCGTCATGGGCCGCGCAATCGTACCTTCCGGTGCCTCCACCGGAATCTATGAGGCCTGTGAACTCCGTGACGGCGGCGAAGCATATGGCGGCAAGGCTGTGACCAAGGCCGTCACCAATGTCAACACTGAAATAGCCGATGCCATCATCGGCATGAATGCTCTGAACCAGACCGAGATCGACCAGGCCATGATCGATCTGGACGGCACCCCCAACAAGTCCCGCCTGGGTGCAAACGCCATCCTGGCCGTGTCCATGGCAGTGGCCCGGGCAGCTTCCGAGGCTCTGTGCATTCCGCTGTACCGTTATCTGGGCGGCGTCAACGGCAAGACCCTGCCCGTTCCCATGATGAACATCCTTAACGGCGGCGCCCACGCCACCAACAATGTGGATATTCAGGAATTCATGATCATGCCTGTAGGCGCTGCTTCCTGGACAGAGGCTCTGCAGATGTGCACAGAGGTCTTCCACAAGCTCAAAACCGTGCTGAAAGAGAACGGCACACCTGCCGCAGGCGTTGGCGACGAGGGCGGCTACGCCCCCAACCTTGCCAAGGACGAAGACGCCCTGGCTGCCATCGTACAGGCAATCACCGCCGCCGGCTACAAACCCGGAGAGGACTTCATGATCGCCATGGATGCCGCCGTGTCCGAGTGGTACAACGAGGAGACCGGCAACTATGACCTTCCCAAGAAGGGTGTCACCATGACCAAAGAGGAAATGGTTGCCATGTGGAAGGAGTTTGTGGAAAAGTATCCCATCATTTCCATCGAAGACGGCATGGGCGAGAACGACTGGGAAGGCTGGAAAATGCTCACCGATGCCCTGGGCGGCAAGATTCAGCTGGTTGGCGATGATCTCTTCGTTACCAACACCGAACGCCTTAAGAAGGGCATAGATCTGGGTGTAGCCAATGCCATCCTCATCAAAGTCAACCAGATCGGCACCCTTACTGAGACCCTGGATGCCATTCAGATGGCCAACCGGGCAGGCTATACGGCTGTGGTCTCCCACCGCTCCGGCGAGAGCGAGGATACCACAATCGCGGATCTGGTGGTGGCCACCAACGCCGGACAGATCAAGACCGGCGCACCGTCCCGCACTGACCGGGTTGCCAAGTACAATCAGCTGCTCCGCATCGAGGAGGAGCTTGAAGAGTCTGCTCAGTATCTGGGCCGTGACGCATTCTTCAACATCAGATAATCCGGCGACGACCGACCGCCCTTCGCTGCAGTCCTGCAGCGAAGGGCGGTTTTTGCGCGAAGCGTTTTGCATGTATCCGGCCTGCGGTTTAGTTTTGGCGTCATTCCTGCAGGATCTTCTGCCGAAGTCTGTAATAGCTCCAGTTCCGCCATTTGGACAGCTGCTGTCCCAGCTCCGTCCCTTCTGTTTCAGGGGTCGGTATGACATCGCCCTCCGCCGTCTGAAGCACATCCCGGTGAACCACTGGGCAGAGCCGCCGCAGACTGTTCAGGAACCGGAACCAGGCGTCTTCTTCTCCCCGGCCGGTCAGCTCCAGCACCGCTGCACCGAGAAAAGCCGCTGACAGACTTCCTCCCTGAGGCAGGCTCAGCGTCTCCACCGTCTGCTCCCAATCCAGTGCTGCGGCTGCCGCTTCATTAGCCCAGATCACATAGGGTGTCTCAAAGGTGAAAAACGTCCTTGTTTCGCCGTCTTCCGTCTGGGAGATATCCAGGCCCAGCTCCCGGTATCCGGCACCGTTTTCCCCCAGATAGGGCAGATGATCGCCAAAGAATACCAGCACCACCGGCTCCTTCCGGGCCGCGAAATAGTCATGAAGCCGTCCAAGCATGGCGTCTGCATCCCGTACGCCTTCAGTATAAACCGTTACCAGCATCTTCGTTTCATCGGACAGAGGCTGCTCTGTGTCCACGTTCTGATAGGGATAGCCCTCTCCGTATTTCTCATAGAGATAGGACATGTGGTTCTGTATGGTGGTGGTGAAGTTGAAAAGGATCCTTCCGCCAGACAGGGCTGACTCAAACTCCTGTTCTATCAGACCTGCTGTGTAGTCATCGGAGACCATGCTCCCTTTGTGTTCCGGGTCTGCCATCTGCTCTACGAACGTCAGCTGTTCCGCACCGAGCCAGCGGTAAACATTCTGCCGGTTATAGAACCACGAATAACCGGGGTGGATGAATGACGTCAGATAGCCGTCAGTCCGATACACCCGGAACAGGCTGTCCTGACTGCGGTCGATAACCCGCATGGCCGAGGTGGCGGTATCTGAGAGCGCATTTGTTTGCATGCCTGTCAGAACATCAAATTCCGTGTTAGCCGTCCCTCCGGCAAATCCGGGGACAACTACATAGCCGTAAAGGCAGTTCTCCTCCTGCCGGATGGCGTGCAGGTTCGCAAGGGGATCCGATCCGAACCGAAACACCGGCTGGTCCGTCAGATCGGAAAACGCTTCGTTCATGATGCAGATCACATGGACTGCAGGCCGATCGCCGGGTGTTCCCGGCTCCCTGTCCCAGGTCTCCGCCTCTATGCGGCTGTAATCCTGCGGCCGCTCCACGGAATAGACTGTTAGCATCCGGCAGAACTCATAAGGGAATCCGGTCTCATTGAAAATCACGGACATTCTGGACGGGTTGGAGATAGTGAGTCTGCCATAAATGGCAGAGGAGCCCATAACCGTCAGGCAAAGAACCGCCAGCATTGCGGCACTGATGACGGCGCCAAGCGGAGCCGCCGCCCTCTTCCAGCTTCCTTCTCCGGGCTTTTCCACTTTGATCAGCGCCCCCAGCGCAAGAAGGACCAGAAACACGATGACTACCACAGCTATGTTAGCTACCGGATATCGGATATCATACTCCGTTAATGCGTTGCTGACCTCCCGGAGCAGGGCTAAATCTCTCGGGAAAACCGGCTCCTCCCGGATTTCAATCTTGATCCGGTTCGCCACGGACAGCAGGCATACCGTCAATTCTGTAAGAGCCGCTCCGAAGAAAACATTCCGGGTCACACAGCCCAGGCAGGCGAGTACCAGCAGAATCGGCAGTGTATTGAGCAGGATCAGGATCGGCTGCCGCAGGAATATGCCCAGCACATCCCGAAGTCGGTTCGGCTGACACCAGAGACACAGAATCGTTATCATCCCGGCCAGAAGGATTCCCAGCACAGCGGCACTCCACACCGGAATCCGGCGTGGTCTCAATCTTCTTTTTTGAACCATCTGTGCCCTCCTTCCATTGTGTTTTCGAATTATCGCCTGCGCATTCAGCAATCCCTTTCCGAGGTTGGCAAATAACTCTTTTTCGACATAATCCTCTGTCTGTTTTCATCTCAGCCGAGTTTTTTCTGTGCAAACACCGCCGCAGGTCCTATGTATGATTCTCTCCCGTACAATGCTGTATAGAAGATCCTTCTGTTGCTGTAGGCACCGTCCAGTTCACTGCAGGCATTTATGAGCCTGTCACGCAGCGCAGGGGCTCTGAAGAGCTTTCCCACAAGAACTATGCGGCTCGGTGCCAACAGGGTCCCGGCATTTACTATGCATCTTGCGAACAGCTCTACCGCTGAATCTATCTCCGCCTTCGTCCCGGGGCCTGCTGCGTTATAGCTCCTCTCGAATGTCTCCGGAGTGAACGGCATTATCTCGTTCAGCGCGCTGAATGACACCTTCGTCTCCAGACATCCCCGGCGTCCGCAGCTGCATCTCCTGCCCTCGGGGTCCACAATAAAATGCCCCAGCTCCGCGGTCTTGCCGTGACGGCCCTTTTGTTCTTGGAATAATCAGTTTTAGGATACTGTTGTCATTTAGTTGTCACTCACTAAGCAAATTTGCTTGCAGCCCGCATAAATACTGGGTTTCTGAGAGCCGCTGTATCATTCCCGCTCTTTCATATTTGATCGATCTCAGCCTTCGGAGACCATCCTCGCCAGAATGGTGAAGGCGTTG
>JAEEGL012944280.1_pt1 | contig 40092 bp, 20 predicted proteins | sample 9134231 | NCBI WGS metagenome assembly JAEEGL01 (sample SAMN16246548, study PRJNA631951) | gut metagenome | biome: gut microbiome; feature: rumen; material: fiber-attached | host: Bos | place: Iran: Karaj | collected 2018-10
CTTGGCATACAGTTTAACATTTATGATTTTGTTGCAAAGATATGTGATTAAATTTGCACGAACATATTAAACGTTTAATTTATGCCAGTAGGAGCTATTTTAGGTGCTGCGCTACAGGTTGGTAGCAGTATCATTGGAGGAATCAGTGCGGCCAGACAGCGGCGCAAGCAACGGCGTGCGCTTGAACAGGCCAACAGAGAGAACGAAGCGTGGTACACACGTGAAAAGTATGCGGACCCGACAATGCGTGCCTCAGCGCGTTACATGCTCAACAAATCAGCTGAGGCAGCCCGTGAACGTATGCGAGCTGCCAAGGGGCGCGGTGCCATCATGGGCAATGCCGATGCACAGGTGGCAGCTGCACAGGAAGCCAACGCCCAGGGTGCTGCCGACGCTGTTGGAAAGGTGGCAGCTATGAACGATGCTCGTTTGGACAAGGTGGAAAGCCAGTATCGGGAGAACAAACAAGATCTTCTGCATAAGAAGTTGAACTATGACGGCCAGACAGCCAGCTACATTGCAGATGCAGTGAAGGCTGCAGGTGGCGTGGCTCAGGCTGTGTTTGGCAACGATGCCGGTGGCAGCAGCAGTAGCAGTAGCAGCAATGCCCCTGCGCTCCCAGGTACTACTGGTTTAGGTGTCGCCGACAGCGAAGCTGCAACGGAGGCTTATTTGAGACAAACGGCTGAGGCTAATATGTTGAAAGCGGCAGGAATAAAAGTATAGAAGCTATGGGAGTTGTAGAAGATATTAAGAAAAGGTTTCGCAGAGGTGGCGACCTGAACCCTGGCGACTATCAGACTACCGACGTTGGGGCCACCACGATGCGTCAGCCAGCAGAGAGGGCTACTGTCGCTCCTCAGGCGCAAGCAGAGCCAGAGCTACCACCGGTGACAAACTATGCCGACATGGTGACACGGCTGACGCCTCAGCAGACACCCGAACAGATAGAGAAGGAGAACCGCCGGATGCGTTCTCGTAGAAACATCGCCGCACTCAGCGATACCATCAGTGCTATTGCCAACCTTGGCAGTACGATGGCCGGTGCACCGAGTGCCGTGGAACCTCGCCAGTCGCTGTCGGCAGTCAGCAAGGCCAGATGGGATGAGATGAAGAGAGAGCGCGAGCGTAACAGTCAGATCTACCACCAGGCCATGCTCAGGGCAGCGCAGCTGGACGAGTCACGCCAACGTCAACGCCAGCTTGCCGAATACCAACGCCAGAGTATTGCGCTACGTAAGGAAGAGGAGGCGCGAAGACAATCACAGATGCGTCTTGCCGACAAGAAACTTGATTGGCAGCAGAAATACCAGCAGGGTTTGCTCGACGCGAAGAAAGAACAGCTGGAGATAGACCGCGACTACAAGGAAGGCCGCATTAGCATTGACCAGAGAAATGCGGAGACGAGAGCATTGCAGGCCCAGGTATCGTGGTATCGTGCTCAAAAGTCAGGACAGCCGCGTCCTGTGCAAGAGAAAGAAACGAAAAGCACCACGACAACCACAAAACCTAATGGCGACGTGGTGAAAGTTGAGAAAATAACGACGACGGGTGCCAAGAGGTCTTCGCAGCAGAAGCCGACAGGGCAGCAATCCTCAACGAGGAGAAACCATACAAATAAGTCTCAACAGAACAACGGGCCTTACAGCTCCTTTTCTATCCATAAATCATAATCAATATGCCAAATCCAAAAGTTAAATCTATATATGATGCCCTGAAGGGTGGTGGTGCCGATGTAGGCACAGAGCAAGAGTTTAACGACTGGTTCTTTGCTAAAGGTGATGCCGGTTACCAAAACCGTAAATATGTGTTTGACACAATGAAGGCGGGTGGTGCTGACATGGGCGCTAACTACGAAGAATTCCGTGACTGGCTTGGATTGAAGGCTGTAAAGCCGACGAAAGCAACTGCAGTTAATAGTAGTCGTACTACGCCCACAAACAGGACTACACCAACGCGGAGTCAGGTAGGTAGTACGGGACAGCAGACCATCTTAGATGTCGAGAGTAAGAAGACTATATTACCATCTGGCTTTGGTGACTTAAATCCAGAAGCCGGTTTGCCTGAATACATGCGTGAAGAGGCTAAGAAGCGCCGTGAAGCAAGTTACGGCACTAATCCGGCTGCCATGCAACAGCGTAGGCGTACGGAGCAGACCTTTAAGGCTGTACGTGGCGACCAGCAGGCAGCGAAGGAAGTTGGCCTCGACCGTGTTAACCAGCAGCTTCGCGACCGCATGGACTACGCGATGGCAACAGGCAAGGAGTTGAAGCACGTCACTGACGACATTGACTTCAATGCACTTGGCGTTGCTCCAACCGTTGCACGAAACGAACAGGGCAATATCGTATATGGTGAAGATGGCCAGCCGTTGCGTAGTCAGGTGAACGACGAGGTACGGGCCGGCACTCAGATGGTTGAAGAGGAACGTGTCAGACAGGCCGACCTGCAGGCACAGATTGATGAGGCTAATGCGGAGCTGGCGCGTTTGCAAGAAGAAGCGCAGAAAATAGAGACACCAGACTTCGTGTTTGGCCAGGATGCTTTGTCACCCTACGCAGATCCCCGCACCACAAATAGCGACCTTGCAGCAATCAGTGCCGCGCGAAGACAGACAGAAGAGCGTATCAAGGCATTGCAAGAAGAAATGCAAGGAGGTCGCCATGGTTTCTTGTCTGGTATGATGGACGCGGCACAAGATCCGAGCACATGGCTTCTCGGCCTTGATAAGGTTGGAGATAACATGACCATGCTTGCCACGAGCGAAAAGGTAAAGCAAGGCAAGGAGTTGACAAAGGCAGAACAGACGATGCTCGATGCTACAATAGCTAATAATGAAATACAGCAACGTCTGGAAGAAGATAGCGACTGGCTGTATCGAGCTGGTCGTGTGACCGTGGACATGCTTCCTTTTATGGCACAGATTATGTTCACCGGCGGTTACGGAAGTGTTGCGGCTGTAGGTACCAGCATGGGCAAGAGGTGGGCCACGGCTTATGCACGCAAGTTCGGTGAGAAGGCTCTGTTGAACCGTATCAACATGAATATCCTTCGCGGCTTTGGTGTTGGTATGGGTGATATAACTGCAGGATTTGCCAGTGCTAATACTACCGGTCTTGTAAACACAACGAATGATGCGTTGCAGCGCAGAATAGGTCAGTTGGGCTACGACGAGGAAGGCGACTATGCTTTTACAAACGATGAAGACTGGCTTCGTGCTATCTTGAAGGCCGAAGTGAGTCAGACAAAAGAGTTTGCTACCGAGCGTTTCGGTGAGCATCTTCCTGGCTTGCGCAGGCTTAACGTGATGCTGGCGAAGCAGGGACCACGAGCAAGGGCCATGGCCCGTGCGCTAAGTGGTTTTGCCGGCACGAAGGCCGTACAAAAGACAGCCCAGTGGTTGCGCAAGGGTGGAATAAATGGAGTATTCGGTGAAGTTCTGGAGGAAGAGATCGGATTGCCCATCGACGTTGCCATCGGCGATATGACGTGGGAAGACGCACTGAGCGGTAAGACACAATGGGACATTGTTGGTGGCATGCTGTTGTCGATCAGTGCCATGCACAGCGTCGGCCTTACAGCTCAGGGTGTAGATAAAGGTTATAGCACGGCGCAATATTACAGATACAAGCGTGCTGCAGACAAGGCAAGTAGTGCAGCTGCCTATAACATGTCTTCTGACAAGTGGAACCCATTAAAAGAAAGAATTGATGGCACGACCACCGAGAATATGAGTGCACTGTGGGATGAGATACGAGAGGATGGAAACTATAATGTCAGCGAGAAGCGTGCAGCCTATGACTACATCAACGCCCTCACTCTTATGCGTGGCTACAACATGGGCATGTTGTTCAGCGCGAAAGAAGCTGCAAAGGAAGGCCGTCTCACTCCTGGCAAGACCACTCCTGAGGAAGCTGTTGAAATGTCGGTACTGACTTCGGGCGACGAAGGCTACGAAGCCGAAGGTCCTGAGCGTAACGAGGTGTTGAAGCGATATGAGGCGGCAAGGCAGGCGTTGGCCGAGGAATGGGGATTGGCTGACGATGAAGTGGAAAGCTACTTCGACGACGAAGCAAACTCTATCCGCTTAGCAGAAATCAACCAAGACAACACAGTGTTGGAATACCTGAATGCCCGTGCAGCCTATAACGGTATGCTCGACAGAGTGGGCGACGACATCGAGGCACAGGTGCAGGCCAGCAATGAGGAGGTATCGCGCATCACTAACGAAGCCGGTCAGGTGGTTGGTGCTACGATGAAGGCCGACGGCAGTCAGGTGTACGTCGTCAGCGGTGTTCCTGGTGTTGCAGAGACACTTGTTGTTCGCAATGCTGAGACTGGAGAACTGAAGATGATTGCGCCGGATGCCTTGGAAAGTATCGAGGAACCCATCGACGCTGAGGAACTTCGCCGGCAGCGTGAAGAGGAGATTACCAACACCACCATGCAGCAGGCTGAGAACGAGATTGAAGGAAAGCGCCAGTTCCAGCCGAACGATGTAGTGACACTTGCCGATGGAAGACAAGGCCAGCTGGGACCACTCACGCCCGAAGGAACATTCCTTCTCTATACTGACGACAACAAGGTCGTTCCCATCAGCAATGACGAGTTGAACGAGCTTGCAACGTCGGTGAATGGCACTCCACTGGAGCCTGCAACAGTGTCGCAGCAGACGGAACCAGAGGTTGAGGACACAGAAAACGCCGAAAATTATGCGCAAAATGAGGGCGAAAATATTCCTGAGGAAGAAGATGTTGCTGAGGCACAGCAACAGACAGAACAACCTGTTGAGGCGGAACAACCACAGACGGCGTTGTCGAAGATACCTGTTGTCAGAGATGGAGCAGGAAAGCCGGTACTTAACAAGAAAGGCCGCGAGCAGCTGTTGTGGCATAAGGCCAGCGTGGGAGATACTGCCGACGCCCTGACGGAAATCAACGGTGGCGAACTTGTTGCAGCCCGTGACACGGCGCAGCAGATGATTAGCAAGACACAAGGCGACCTGGAGAAGATTAAGAAAGCCAAGATAAAAGGCGATGATCCGATAGAGATTGCCGAGAGTCGTGCTGCCATCCGTGCCCAGATAGACGAGGCACAGGCCATCGTGAACCACTGGAAGCAGGTGAACCAGGAAATCATGCGCCGCATGAGTGCTGCCAATGCCGAGCGTCTTGCAGCCGAGGAAGCCGCGAAGACAGAACAGCAACGCCAGGAAGAGGCCGAGCGTCGTGAGGCAGCACGCAAGGAAGTGGAAGAGCGCGAGCGTCAGGAGATTGAAGCAGCCCTCGAAGCCGACAAGAAGAAGCGTAATCAGGAATACGCTCCACTTGTTGCAGCCCGTAAGGAGATGGCCGGTGACGACCTGGCTATGCAAGTACTTAACGACACCGAGCCTCGTGACCTCGAAGAGTGGGTGTCGTCGTTGATGCGTCCGCACAGCATTGCCTGGCAGGACTACGAGATGGGCGGTGCCCTGCAGCGTGGTCTGAAGAGCGAGCTTGGACTGCAGCGTGACGACATGCAGCGCTTCATGAACCTGTTGGCACCAGCTGACAAGGGTGGTAAGAGCGTTGCCCACCTTGCCGATGAAATATGGAACGGTCTTCCTGAGAACATGCAAAATCAGTATGGGGCCAACGACGTGCGCAATGCCCTGTTAGACTTGTTCCGTGAAGGCAGTTCCACACGTATGCTGAACCTCATTGCCGAACATCGCATTGAAGAAGCGCAGAGCATACACGACTACCAGTTGCAACAGGAACAGGAAGCTGAGTTGGAAGCATGGGCAGAAGCCTACCATCTGAATCCGGATGAACGCGAAGCCTTCGAGGCTTACCTGGAAATGGAGCCGACACTACCCGAACAAGAAGCAATAGACCAAACAACAGTAGAATATGAACAGAGTAGAACAAGCCCAACAATGGGTGAACAGCCTGTCAACGGAACAGCTGCAGCAGGCGTTGAAGGAAGCGAAGAAGAAGTACAGCAAGCGCCTGAAGCCGCAGGTGATGGCGTTTATGCGGAAGGGATGGCCGAAGGCCCAGAAGCAAGTGGCAGTAAACCGTCTGTTTCTGGTGACGAAATACCTGGAAGAGTACGCGAAAGAGAGTCGTTAGCCGTTCTCTTCGACCAGATCGGTGCAAACGTCGTGCTTGCTGAGCGTATCAGTGACTACGAAGTGGACCAGCTTACCGCAATGGTCGAAGACTGGGAGTCGTACAATGACGACTACGGTTCGCTTCTCGAACAGAAGAAAGATGAGCTTAAGAGCAAGGACAAGAAAGTCCGTGATGCTGCCCTGAAAGAAGTGAACAAGGCACAGGAGGAGGCAAACGAGGCGTTTGTCCCCATTGAAGAGTACATAGAAGGTCTGAACACCAAGTATGGCATGGAGGAGGAAGAACCTTTTGAAGGTGCCATACCTACTCCGAAAATCGACTACCCAAGACTTCGCTCCATCCGTGAAGCCCTTGTCGATGGCTATAAACGCAACGACGCAGATGCTATTGCAGCAGCCGCACAACAGGTAAGGGACTATGTAGATGAAGGTCTTGACGACTATGCCGAGAATGACGATACCATCGACGAATACGAAGGCAACGAGCCGAAGAAGCTGGCAGAGCAATACATCGCTCGCGTGTTCATGGACCGTTATGTCGATGACGATGAGGACCAGGAGTATATCAGGACGGGATTGAAGCCCGAAATGCGAGGCGAGGCTGCAACACCAACGCAGCAAACGGAGCCTATAGTTTCATGGACAACCAAGAATGGCAGAAAGGTGGAACTATATGCTATGCCTGAAACCATAGATAAAGACGGGAATAGGCACGTGAAGATAGGCAGAAGCGTTAATGGTGGTGAAATACAGCCGAGCTCTGCTAATGGTATCAATGTGCCTACTGACATTATTGACTATGAGGCTTCCTATAGTGATGCAGAAGACGCTGAAGCTAACGACAAGGAAGCGGGAACGCAATATAATGTAACCGAAGTCGTTTATCTTCCAGATGGAAGAATATTAGCGAAAGGTTTAATTGGAGGCATTAAATCTACGTTCTGGTTAAAGAGCGATCCACTTGTCAAGCCGTCGGAACAACAAACTGGCAACGAACTGGGTGCAACATCATCTGCAGAGGAGATTGCAGCACAGGAAGCACAGGTGGAGACCAACCCGACGGAAGCGCAAAAGGAAGCCGGCAACTACCAGAAGGGACATATCAAGGTAGATGGCTACGACATCACCATTGAGAACCCGAAGGGCAGTGTCAGACGTGGAACCGATGCCAACGGCCAGCCGTGGGAAGTGACGATGAACAACACCTATGGCTATATTCGCGGTACCGAAGGCGTTGACGGCGACCACATCGACGTGTTTCTTTCAGATAATCCGACGAGCGGCAATGTGTTTGTCGTCGATCAGGTAGACCCGAATACTGGTGAGTTTGACGAACACAAGGTGATGTATGGTTTTGCGGATGCCAACGAAGCGAAGATTGCATACTTCAAGAATTACAGTAGAGGATGGAAAGGTTACGGAAAGCTGACTGCCGTTTCTCGCGAAGATTTCAAGAAGTGGATTGAGTCGAGCCATCGGAAGACGAAGCCATTTGCAGAGTATGCACTGGCGAAGAGAGCTGCCATCGTTGAGAAGCACGGCATCGTCATTCCTGAGCAGTATAAAGAACTGTTGAGCGATGATGTTATCGACTACACCGTCTCCGAGAGTAAGAGCAAAACGACAGCCGGCATCATCACGACACCTGCACTCTATGGCAGTCAGGTGGAGATGAGCAAGAACCTCAATGAGATTGAGGCAAGACTGGAAGAATTGCGCACTAAGAAGGACATCAATGGTGATGAGCTTGTAGAATACTTTGACCTGATAGGCCAGAAAGAAGCATTTGAGGAGGCCCTGCAACGCTATTTAGGCGACGAGAGCAAGGCCAGTGCTGTAGGCTATACGATTTCGCCAGCCGAGTACAAGACGAAACGCGGCAAGACGCTTGACATGCGCCTTGTGAAGTTCGATAGAGAACTGACAGCCGACGAGCAGAAGGCAGCTAACGCCCTGGCAAAGGAGAGCAAAGGATGGTGGAGCCTCAACGATGGTGGTTTCCTGATGCGTGATGAAGAGAGTGCACAGGCATTTGCAGAAAAGGTGCTCACTCCTTCTGACATGAGCGATGCAAAGCCGCTGTCGCTCGAAGACATGCAGAAGGCCACCGACGACAAGCAAGAGCAGCAGCCGGAGCCGACAGCACAAGCAGAGCAGCCGGCACAGAGCAGCCAGTGGGTTGACGACGAAGACGCTGCCCGCTTTGAAGAGTTGAAGAAGCGTATGCGTGCAAAGCTCGGCGGCCAGATGAACATGGGTGTAGATCCCGAAATCCTTGCTATCGGTGCCGAGATGGCCTTCTACGTCGTCAAGCATGGTGCTCGCAAGTTTGGTGAGTATGCCCGTGTGATGGTTGAGGAATTAGGTGATGCCATCCGTCCCTACCTGAAATCATTCTATAACGGTGCCCGTGAGTTCCCAGAAATGGAACAATACGCCGACGACATGACACCTTACGAGGAGGTGAGAGCCTTCGATGTTGCCAACTTCGACAAGCCTACGACGGACGTCATTGCTGCAGCACAGCAGATTGTGGAAGAGCAACAGGCCGAAGAGCAGGCCGAAGAAGCCGAGAAGCAACTGAAGGACGACCGCAACGAGGAACGCAAGCAGACCGAGCAGGAGAATACCCGTCCGGCAACACAGGAAGACCTGGAGCAAGCACCGCTTGTTTGGTACCAGGGAAAGAAATATGGTATCATGATGCTTGTGCATGAAGGCTCACAGGTCAGCGCTACACAATTTGAGAAACCCCGTATCATCAGAGTTGTTCTTTCCAATGGGCAGAGCGTTGAACCAAACGAACTGCGCGTTGATAATGTCGTGCAGACTCCTGTTACTCAGGAACCCGTTGAGCCAGCTACGCCTGTTCAATACGACTTATTTGGCAACCCGATTGCAGCACCGGCCAAGAAGCGCACAAAGAAGAATACAGCTAAGAAGAAACCGCTTTTGGTCAATGTCGGTGATGTTGTCGTTGATGATACCGACGAGAACAGAGGTACCATTTACGAGTTCATTGGTTACAACGACGAACTCTATGACAACAAAGACACACGTTGGTATATATATAATATGTATATCGACGAGGAGCAACGCAATTCAGGAACGATATTCTTGAAAGGAAGAATTCACGAAAAGGACCTTCGTACTTATCTTGACTCCGGCGACTGGAAGAAACAGCAGTCTGTAAAACTTCCTAAGACACCGTGGTGGAAGGATGAGAACAGGCCGAAGAGTATTTCTCCGTCGGACTACCGTACATATATGACTGACGAGGCCCGCAACTACTTCGCCAGCCATCCGGTGTTCGCTGGTTGGAAGCGCAAAGACCTTGCTTTTGTTACTGCAGCCGTATGGGATGGCGTTGTCGTTCCTTATGAGGCATTGAAAGACCTGCCAGAGATTGTTGAGGCAGAACAAGTCGTAAAGAACGCTACAGCAAACGGCGTGTTGCACATCAGCGACGAAGAGCGTGAACGACATGCGCAACGTCTGTTGGACGCAGAACACGGCAGTGCAGTCTTCGAGAATGGCAAGATCAAGAAGGTAAACGGTGTGGAAGACTTTAGCGGGCCTGTACGTCAGGAGCGCAAGGCACTTATCATTATCGGCTACCCAGCTGCAGGCAAGTCAAGCGTATTTGCCAACAGACTGTCAAACGAACAAGGTGCACGCATCATCGACTCAGACGTGGTGAAGCCTTGGTTGGATGGCTTTGACGGTGGTAATGGCGCTGGCTATGTGCAGGAAGCCAGTTCGGAAGTAGCCGAGAGGGCTATTGACATTGCAGTAGGCCATGGCGACAACATTATTCTTCCGCGTATTGGCGGAGGCAGTGTCTTTACTTTATCGGCAGCATTAAAGCTCGCCGGCTACGATGTAGAGCTGTATTACAACGACGTGGCAACCGTCACATCAGTTGACAGAGCAACATCACGTTTTGCCGAAACTGGAAGATACCTTTCTTTGCATTATTTAACAAGCAAAGATGGCGTTCCTTCAAATAATTTTATTAACTTTGCAAAGAAAACATTAGGAGATTATGTCAAAGAACTTTCTGAAGGAAAAGTACAAGAATTACGAGGAAGGCTTAGCCGACTTCTTGAGTCAGAAACAGTCGATGGAAAGAGACTGTGGCAATCATCAGCCGCCGACCAAGGAAGATACGGAACGCTGGACGAATACCTTTCGGTACTTCTGGGAGCTGGAGGAACTGGAGTCACTTCCCGGACAGGTGATTTAATATTCTCTTACGCAGAATGGAAGAGTAACGACGTACCATTTGGCGAGAAGCCCAAGGAGATATGGAACTCCAAGAGCGGAAAGCCGTTACCTAATAAAGAAAATGAAGCAGAATCAGGACAACAAGACAACGGTCTTCGACACAAACAAGGCAGTGAGCGAAAGCCGGAGAGCACTGGCCAGGGAACTGGGCAAGGCTCCGAACGAGCTGACGATGCTCGAAGAAGAGGAGGCACTGAACCGGATCGGTCTGTGCAGCCTGGACTTCAACAATTAACAGAAGATGTTGCGGCGCAACCGCAACAGACGGAACAACCTTTTACTCCCCAAAACTTACGCAATAATCATGCGGAGCGTGGTAAGGACTACGCTCCTAAAGGCGTTGATGCTCGCATAGAAGCCAATATCAAGGCCATTGAGCTGATGCAGAAGCTCATCGAAAGCGGTGAGACGGCTACGCCAGCTCAGATGAAAGTATTGCGTCAGTATAGTGGTTGGGGAGGACTTGGCAAGGCATTCAAGGAAAAGGTAAGCTACGGTGAAAGTGGTTATAATCCTCGGTTGCGAGCCGACTACCAGCCCGCCAATCCCATCAGCCAGCGTTTACGTGAATTGTTGGGTGAGGAGGGCTACGAGCAGGCCAACATGAGCCGCAACAGTGCGTACTATACTCCTGCGTCGGTCATTGATAGCATGTGGGACATTGCCCGTGCCATGGGTTTCCGTGGCGGCAATGTGCTTGAAGGCTCAGCCGGTATCGGCAACATCATCGGTGCCATGCCAAAGGACCTGAGCGAGCGCAGCAGCATCCATGCCGTCGAAATCGACCAGACAACCGGCAACATTCTTTCCTTGCTCTACCCAGATGCTCAGGTGGACGTGCAAGGCTTCGAGCAGACACATGTGGAGAATGGCAGCGTAGATCTTGCCATTACCAACGTGCCGTTTGTTCCAGGCTTGCTCGTTCCCAAAGACACGTCAGGTGATGCAGATCTATCCAGAAAGTTCCAGAATAGTCTGCAAGATTTCTGCATAGCAAAGAACATTCGTAAACTTCGCGAAGGCGGCATTGGTATTTTTATCACATCGAGGAGTACACTTGATAGCAGTACCAAACTGCGTGAATGGATTGTGCAAGATGGTGGTGCCGACGTGGTTGGCGCATTCCGTCTGAACAATGACACCTTTGGTGGCACCGGTGCTACGTCGGACATTATCGTGGTGCGCAAGCGCGTGAACGGCAAGAAGAGTGCGAACGCTATTGACGTGCTGCCAACAACAGGCGTGAGAGTGGCCGACTATGACACTGGCGAGACAAAGAAGGTGAAAGGCGAGTATGTGCCCGTGGTGAAGCAGCTGTCGATGGACTACAATAAATACTTCGTGGAGCATCCCGAGAACATGGGAGGCGAGATGAAGTTTGCCTTCGAAGAGGGTGTCACCTTCCGTCCGACGAGCAAGGCACTCTACCCTGTAAAGGGAAAGAACCAGAGCCAGCTGTTGAAAGACTGGGTGGAGTCGTTTGCAGGAAAAGATTGGGAGACTGTCGTGGTACAGCAGCAAACAGATCGGCAGGAAGAAAACGTCTATGAACAGTTAGGTAAAGACGTGAAGGAAGGAAGCATGGTGCTTAGCAGAGGACGTTTGTGCATTGCCCAGCGTGGTAAGGCCGTTCCACTGGAACTAAATGCTTCCAAGGTGAAAGGACATACCAAGGCTGAATGTTTTACTGCTTACCAAGGCATTAAGAACAGTCTTGCAGATGTGCTTACCTATCAAACCGAGAACGAGGGAGACGGCGAGCTAAAGGCACTGCTCGACAAGTTGAACCGTGCCTATGACAATTTCGTCAAGGTATATGGACACTTGCATAAGAATACCAGCATCTCCTTCCTGAAGAACGACGTTGACTGGCCTAACATACTTGCCTTGGAGAAGTATGCCGAGCGTGCCACTGTTGATGGCAAGCGCGTACAGGAGTTCGGTAAGACCGACGTCTTCAAACAGCGTGTGGTGGAGAAAGAAAAAGAGCCTCAGCCCACGAATGTGAAAGACGGTATCATTGCCAGCATCTATCAATTTGGCCGTATTGACGTGCCCTGGATTGTGGAGCAGCTGAATAAAGTTTCGGCACAGCCGCAACATACGGAACGGGATGTACGTAATGAGATTGTGAAGAGCGGTCTGGGATTTGAGGATCCCGACACGAAGGAGATGATTGTCAGCTATGAGTATCTGAGCGGCAACGTCAGGGAAAAGCTGCAGCAGGCCATCGACAACAACAGTGATGGAAGATACAACGCTAACATCAATGCGCTGGAGAAGGTTGTGCCGATGGACATTCCTGCCCATCTGATAGACTTCACCCTTGGCTCTTCATGGATTGATCCGAAACTCTATGAAGACTACGTGAAGGAGCGCACCGGCATAGAAGTGAAGTTTACGGCAGCCGGTGGCACCTGGTACATGAAGGCCCCAAACTATGTGAACAGTGAGCAGAACCGTTCAATGGGTGTTATCAGTGAGATGTTCCACAAGACCATTCTTGGCACACAGCTCATTGAAGCAGCCATGCAGAACAAGACCATCACTGTCAGTGAGACGCACAAGAAATGGGACGGCAGTACCGAAACTATTGTAGATAAGGATGCCACTGCAGCCTGTGGCAACAAGATTGACGAGATACGTCAGGACTTCAAGGACTGGGCTCGCAAGCGCATGCAGACAGACGATGAGTACGCTAAGGTGATTGAGAGAAAGTACAACGACACCTTCAATAACTACGTACCGAAATCAATTCCCGACGAGTTCGTGCCGGAACACTTCGGTGGTGCTGCCACTAAAATAACGCTCCGTCCCCATCAGGCGAAGGCTGTTATTCGTGGAACTACACAGCCGTTGCTTCTGGCTCATGAGGTAGGAACAGGTAAGACGTTTACGCTGATTAGCACAGCTATGGAGATGCGTCGCCTGGGAACCGCCAAGAAGCCAATGATTGTTGTGCAAAATGCAACCGTCGGTCAGTTCGTGGAGAGTGCCAAGGAACTTTACCCCAATGCAAAAGTGCTCACTCTGGAAGAAGCAGACCGCACAGCCGATGGCCGTAAGAACTTCTACGCGAAGATTAAGTACAACGACTGGGACATGATTGTCGTTCCCCAGTCAGTCTTCGAGCGTATTCCTGACAGCGAGGAGCGTCAGATGGCCTACATTCAGGACAAGATTGACGAGAAGTTGGCCGTTCTGGAACAGATGAAGGAGGCCGACAGCCGTGGTGACAGCATGATTGTACGTCAGGCGGAGAAGGAAATCGAGCAGTTGGAAGCTGACAAAGCCGCATTGACACAGCAGCTTACCAACCGCAAGAAGGAGAAGGACGAGAAGAAGGCAGCCGTGACACGGCAAAATGCGGAAGTACGTGCAAAGGAAATGCTTGACCGTGAGACCGACGACGTTGAGAACTTCGACGACATGGGTATCGATGCCATCCTCGTTGATGAGGCTCACGAATACAAGCACCTTGGCTTCGCAACAGCCATGCAGCGCGGCGTGAAAGGTGTGGACCCGTCGTATTCAAAGAAGGCGCAAGGTGTATATCTGAAGACACAGGCTGTCCTGGAGAAGAACAACGGACGTAACGTAGTGTTTGCCACCGGTACCCCAATCAGCAACACCGCCGCTGAGATTTGGACCTTCATGCGCTATCTGATGCCAGCTGACACCATGAAGGAGTATGGCATCTACTACTTCGACGACTTTGTGAGAAACTTTGGCAACCTGCAGCAGATGTTGGAGTTTACGACCAGTGGCAAGTTCAAGGAGAACAACCGCTTTGCCGGTTACGTGAACCTTCCTGAACTTGTTCGCATCTGGAGTGGCGTTGCCGATACGGTGCTGACAAAGGAAGCCGGAGGAGTGAGCGATAAGATACCTGACATGGAGACGGGTAAAGCTATCGACATTTATCTGCCACAATCGAAGGCCCTCCGTTCCGTGATGAAGTATGTGAAGGCCACGTTGGAAGAATATGAAAAGATGAGTGGTAAGGAAAAGAAGGAAAACAGTCACATTCCCCTTACCATGTACGGTATTGCCAAGGCAGCTGCCGTCGATGTAAGACTTGTGCTCAACGACAGTGGAGAAGTGACGGGACACGAGACCGGTCAAAATCAGGCAGGCAATTCTACTTACGACGATCCGAACAGCAAGACCAACGAAGCAGTACGACAGACGTTGAAGAGCTTGGAGGAGACAAAGAGCTACAAAGGAACTGTTGCCATCTTCGCTGACAACTATCAGAACAAGCACAGCGGTTTCAACCTCTATGAGGACATCAGGAAGAAACTGATTGCTGCCGGCGTTCCAGAAGACCAGATCGTCATAATGAAGAGTGGCATGACGGTGAAGAAGAAGCTCGAAATCTTCGACAAGGTGAACCGCGGCGAGGTGCGCGTTATCATGGGCAGCACGTTTACTTTGGGTACCGGCGTGAACATTCAGGAGCGACTGCACACACTGATACACGTCGATGCACCGAACAGACCTATGGACTACACGCAGCGCAATGGCCGCATCCTGAGACAAGGCAACCTACACAAAGAGATGGGTAAGCCCGTCCGCGTGCTTCGCTTCGGCGTAGAAGACTCACTGGATGTTACTGCCTACCAGCGTTTGAAGACGAAGGGAGCCATTGCCGACAGTATCATGAATGGCAAACAGATGATGGCTAACTCAATGGAGAATCGTATGCTGGAGGAAGAGGAAGACGTGTTCGGCGATACCGTTGCCCAGCTCAGCGGTTCAGAGTATGCCATGTTGAAGAACCAGGCAGAAAAGGACGTGCGCAAGTACGAAGCCAAGAGAAAGCAGTACGAGGCCGACCAGACGTATGTGCATAACCAAATTCCGAAACTTGAAGGCCAGATTAAATCTAACCAAAAGTGGATTGCCGACAACAAAAAGTATCTGGAGAGAGTTGAGAAAGTATCGCAACATACAGGACCATTGATTACTATTGGCAAGAAGAAGTTTGCCGACCTTGAAGCGATGGCTGACTACATCAAGGACTTCAACAAGAGCGTGAAGGCCGCAGAGGATGCCATGCGTAAGGACTCTAAGGACGACGTACAAGTACGTAGGTTGACAGTGAACGTCGGTGGTATCGACTTTGAAATCAAGACGGAGATTTCCTTTGAGACAAAACAAGTAGGTGTCCAGTTGGTTGCAAGTACGCACAGGGACATGACCTATTCGTGTCCGGAGCTTGGTATTCAAGACGCCGTTGTATCGCAGTCGCTGTTGCGCAATGCCATGACGGACATTGTTGAAAACGTCGTTTCCGGTTCCGACTTCCGTGAGCGTATAGAGCGTGGAGAGAATACCATGGCCCGTAACGAGGAAGACCTTCGTCGGTTGCGTGAGCGTGATGGAAAGCCGTTTGAGTTTACAGACGAGCTGCAGAAAGCGCACGAGCGTTACGAGGAATACACCGAGCTGATGAAGAAGGAACTCGAAGAAAAGGAAAAGAAGTATGCCAAGATGGATGCAGAAGTCGATACGGCACAAGGTGTCATGGATGCCGACGAGGAAGACGAAGACGGCAGCGACGAAGGCATGCGTTTCCGTATGGACGACGATGTGGACCAGACTGAGACGTTCTCTTTCAAGAATTGGTTTGGTGACTGGGAGAACGATCCGGAGAACTCCAGTAAGGTTGTCGATGAAAACGGCAAACCGCTTGTGTTGTATCATGGAACGAACCTTTCGCAAGTCAACCGGCATAAAAAGTTCTACGTGTTCTATGAAGACTCCCACTTTGGCACCATCGGCCAGGCAATGGACGTGACGCGTCAGACCAAAAAGGCCATGGACTTCCATGTTAAGAACGGTATTCCACTGACAAGACAGCGCACCGAGGTGTACCCCGTCTATCTTAACATTCGCAATCCGAAGCGTGTGTCAGATGTTCCTTTCGATGAAGATGAATGGGATGGCAGCCAGAGAGAATGGTGGGACAAGCAGGTAGCCATTGCAAAGGCGCAAGGCTACGACGGTCTTGTGTACCTTAATGAATATGAGGACCGCGACCATCCTGCCGACAGCTGGATTGCCTTCTACCCCGAACAGGTGAAGAGTGCCACCGAGAACATCGGTACATTCGATCCCGACAACCCCGACATTCGCTTCCGTCTTCGTGAAGACGAGCCGCCAGTGAAGACAAAGAAAGTCTATAAGCTGATGCGATTGGGCGAAGATGGTCTGTTGTACCCGTTGTTCATTGACGCTGCAGCTCCTACGGAGTTGGGCGTGTGGTACGATGCAGACAGCCCAAGCCTTGACATCTTGCAGGAGATGCCGAGCGGCACGTTCCTTGTTGACTACGAGAACGAAACATACACCAGTCTGGAAGACTATGCTGCCGAGCATGGATTTAAGCCTGGCAAGTTCCCACCGAAAGAAGCCATCAACGAGGCGACAGCCAACGGCCTGAGATGGGTGCGAATAGAAGACACTAAGAACGGCCAGCGCAGATACGGCGGAGAAAGCAGGAAATACTGGAACCTTGGTATCAATGGTAGCGGAACAGTCAGCACCTTTGCCATGCGCCCAGGTTGGCATGCCGGTTCTTTGCCTTCTATGCGCCAGATAGGTAAGGGCAAGAATAAGAACTTGCGTGACGATAACTTTGTTTGGGTGGAAGGTGAAGTGTCGGCAGACGTGAACTACCAGCAGGAAGCCGACCGCAACCCAGATAAAGACATACCTACGCACATTCCTGAGAACGGCTATTACATGAAGGCTACCAACGCAAATGCTAAGGCAAGTCAGGCCGACAGAATAGGCTGGTATGTGGCCGGTGCTTTCAAGCCGAACAGGATTATCAGCGATGCAGAGGCAAGGTCGATTATCGACAGGTACAATGCTCATCACCCGAACAGCCGTGTCGAATACGACTATGAGCGCGAGAGCGGAAAGCCGTTCACCGAGGAACAGGCACAGGCAGCCAACGCGCGTAACACAGTAAGACTACGCGAAGGCGAAGCAGCACCCACACCTCGAAGGACGCAAAGACGGACGGCCAGCCAGCAGCAACAGTCTAAGGCATACGCACAGCGTCAGTGGCGACGTGCGCATGTTGTTGCCGAGGAGGCTATCAAACTGTTGGGACTTGAAGACCGTGTGACCGTAATGGACTACCCGATCGGCTTGAAAGGCAGACAGGTAAAGGCGAAAGGTTGGTATGACACGAAGACGGGAAAGATTGTGGTAGTGCTGAATAACCACAGAAGCCCAGAAGATGTGTTCAAGACCATCTTGCACGAAGGTGTGGCCCACTATGGCCTGCGTCAGCTGTTTGGCGAGCACTTTGACACATTCCTCGACGAAGTATATACGAACGCTACGCCGGAGATCAGAGCAGCCATCGACAGAATGATTGAGAACTCACGTCAAAAGAACGAGCAGACAGCACGACGTGAAGCAACAGAAGAGTACCTGGCACTACTTGCTGAGGACACCGACTTTGACAATGCAATGCGCAGTGGTTGGTGGCAGAAGATTAAGAATGCCTTCCTCGATATGCTTCACAAGCTGGGCTTTGGCGAGTATGCCGGTCCTGCCCTGACAGACAACGAGCTTCGCTATATTCTTTGGAGGAGCCATGAGAACCTGCAGGACATGGCCCGTGTTCGCGATGGCAAACAGCCGTTGCGCAGAAACGTGTGGAACCCGTTCAAGGCAGCTGAGGACATTGTGATGCAGGAGAAGTTGCAGGTGGGGAACTTTAGTCCCACCCCGACCCTCCCCAGTAGGGAAGGAGAGGAGCCGCGTCAGGCAGCAGAGTCGAAGCAACCGGCAATGAGAGTTGTTTCAATGGAGCCGAGGAACGAAGCAGAGCGCACCTACGTGCAGTTCAAGGAACGGTATGGCGATGCCATATTGATGATGAACGATGGCGACAACTACTTTGCCCTTGGCGAAGATGCCTTGAAGATGGAAAGATTGCTGAGCAATCGTCGTTATCTCCATGGAAGAATGGAGAACGGTCGCTATGTGCTTCCGCTTGACGAGCTTGACATGGCATTGCCTGTGCTGGTGAGAGCCGGCAACCGCATAGCCATTGCTGAAGCACCGGACGGAAACATAGTCCACGACGGAGAACCAGACGTGGAGTGGATTGATGAACGCTTCGGCGAGAATTGGGACAATGCGGAAAAACTTTCGGTTGAAGAGGCAACTGCAAGAATTAACGAACTGTCAAACAAATATCATGCTGTTGTACCTATTGCCGTTACAAGGAAGAATGGAAGTGACAAGGAACTATTGTCAGCATTCTACGACGATGACTATCTTCAAGAGTATGTTAGTACGGATGAGGAAAAACATAACCTTGCCGAGATTATTCGAAAATTATTTGATAAATACGGTGGTGGATATATTCCTTTCTCAAAGAAAATAGTTATCTTTGCAGATGAATTGCCAGCCAATCTCTATGAACATACATTCTTCCATGAGAACATCCATGCGCTGTTTGACCAAATGAATGGTAATGTAAGAGAGAACATCTTGTACAACTATTGGGTTGACTCACCAAATGAAGTTGCAGACGTTACCAAAAAGGAAATCAACGCCATCTATGCAGGAAAGGAACTGGAAGAAAGGCTGGAAGAGTTTTTTGTGACAACCCTTGCAAGATGTATGGAGTCAGGACGTGTTGACATGTTCGAGACGTACATTGACGATTTGAGCGACAAGAAGACATTAGACAAACTATTAAACGATATAGGCTATGACAAAGGAAGAGAGGCTGCAGAGAGAAATAGAGTTCACTCGTCAGTTGAAAGAGGGGACTCTAAAGATCAAAGGAACCAATTACAAGGCTCTGTACAAGACGCTGAGGAAGAAAATGTAGGCCTGCGCTTCAGGAGCGGTGCCAGTGGCGGCTTCACGTCGGCTCGTGCCGAATATGAAGCAAGGACAGCCGGTGGTGCGTTTAAGTTCCGCGAGTCATGGCAAGACTCTATGCTTGCGCTGAAAGACTTGCAGGATGCCATTGCAGCAGAAAGCGGTGAGGAGATTGAGGACTACGAGAACGCCTACCTTGCCGAGAACCGCATGCACGGCAAGAGTAAGAACGAGGCTGAATACTATGACCGCAATTACTACCAGCCGCTTAAGGACGAAGTTCGCAAACTTGTGGACTATCTTGGAGAGGAGGGCGTTGCAGATCCATTCGGCCGCGATGGTATTGCGACATACCAGACGGTAGATGATTACTTGAAGGCTAAGCATGGACTGGAGCGTAACCAAGTGTTTGCTTTCAGGGAAGCTGCCAAGCAGAAGGCGAAAGAGGTTGTTGACGAGCAGAAGCGTCAGTTGCAACAGGATGCCGACGACGGTAAGATTACCACCGACGACCTGCGCAAGGAGTTGAAGCAGCTTGACGAAAACTTTGGCAAGGCCGTCCAGGACATCATCGAAGCATACAACAACGACAACGAAGTATTGCGCTTGAAACGTGTCTATGAAAGTGGCTTGCTGACCTACTCAGAACTTCTGGAGGCACTTGTTCCACTTCGGAAAAGCTATGTGATGCGTGCTGAGCCGAAGACTGACGACGAAGGAAATGTGGTCAGCGACAACTACTATGACGAGCACGTCAAAGATTACGGTGGCCTGTCAGAGTTGATGGCTCCGGAAGAATACGCTACCATTGAGGCGCTACGCGAAATGGCAAGTCTCACCGTCGATCCTGTAAACAAGAGAGAACTCTACAAGCGAGTACGCGACGAGGAGGAACGCGTGTTCAAGATGGCCAGCGAAGAGGCCATGAAAGCCGTTGATGCCATTGAGGTTGACGCAGCAAAGAAAGAAATGCTCGACAATCGCACAATGGTGCCCATCGTCTATCAAAGGGAGACGGAAGAACGCAGGAAGCACATTCAGGACCTTTGGTCACGTATCAACGACGCAACAAAGAAAACCCTACAGACAAGCTACGAGGGAGGCATGATGTCACGCGAACAATATAATAATGTACGCGCGATGTTCGACTACTATGTACCTCTTCGCGGCTGGGAGGAAAACAATGCCGACGACGTTTACGACTACGTTGCCAAGCGCAGTGCTTTCAGCCCAAGCGTGAAGAAGGCATACGGTCGTGCCAGCAAGGCCGACTCTCCGTTGGCCACCATCGGCAACATGGCCGTCAGCCAGATCATCATCAGCAACAAGAACTTGATGCGTCAGCACTTCCTTAACATGGTGCTCAACCATCCTTCGAGCCTGATTAGCGTCAGCGAGAAATGGTATGTGAGATTAGGCGATGTTGATGGAGAAACCGTTTGGGAGGAGCGAGAACCCGACATCAAGCCCGGCATGACAGCTGACGAGATAGCCAGTGTGATAGAGACCTTCAACGAGGAGATGAGGCTTAAGCAAGAGCAGGGCGACGCCATTCCTGCCAAGGGCAAGTTACACCTGAACCTCCATGCAACGAAAGCACAAAAGGATGAGCACGTCATTGAAGTACAAAGAAACGGCAAGGTGTATAAGCTGTATATCAACGGTAATCCGCGTGCAGCACAAGCCCTGAACGGTACGAATATCACCGAGGGCGATGCGGCATGGATGCAGACGCTCAGCCGTGCGATGGCAGCAAACTTCACCAGCCGTAACCCGGCGTTTGTTATCAGTAACCTCAGCCGTGACTTTACGATGGCAGCCGCTTCGGTTGTTATCAAGGAAAATACAGCCTATTCAAAGAGGTTTGCGGCCAATGCCGTGAAGGTGTTGAGACCGAGGATGGGCAGGGCAGCCACAAAGTCGCAGCATACCGCACCGACGGGACTGTTGCCAAGTCTGATGCGTAAGTACCTTCGTGACGAGTTGGATCCAAACGACGAGACAGAACGCTACTTCCAGGAGTTTATGGACCAAGGCGGTGAGACCGGCTTTACCAATATGCTCAGCGTGGAGAAGTTCAAGTCGAAGATGGAAAAGGAATTCAAGAAGAGTGCCGGCCATGAAATGGATTTGGCAAAAGCCTTTGGTATCATGGCAGACACCTTCGAGTTCTACAACCGCTGTGCCGAGGATGCCACCCGTTTCATTGTCTATATGACGAGCAGACAGATGGGCAAGAGCGTTGTCAAGTCTATTGCCGACGCGAAGGACGTCACGTTGAACTTCAACCGCAAGGGAGCCGGAGGCATGGGCAACGCCACCTTCCGTAATGTCTATATCTTTGTGAACCCAGCCATCCAGGCATTGTCGAACATGTTTGAGATGATGACAAAACACAAGCTGAAGTTCACGGCAGTCACCCTGTCGTGGGTTGCAGCTGGTGCGATGTTGCCTATTTTGAATACACTCATGCTGAATTTGCTGGGAGGCGACGACGACAAGGACAGCTACTGGGATTTGCCCGATTACATAAGAAAGAACAATGCCGTGTTCTGGGTGCCAGGAACCCATACCTTCGTGACCATTCCTCTCGCGCAGGAGTTCCGCGTGTTCTATGGCATGGGTGAGCTTGCATCAGCCATGAGCATGGGACACACGCCTGACAGTTGGGGCAAGGAAACACTTTCATCGTTCATGGACCTGCTGCCTGTGAACCCGACGGGTGCCGGTGGCGATCTGCTTGTGGACTTTATGCCGACACCGTTGCAGCCTATCGTGCAAGCTCGCGACAACGTGAACTTTACCGGCTACCCCATCTATCGCGACAACCAGGGCAACAAGTACGAGCCTACCTGGCAGAAAGCCTACCACGGTACGCCGAGCTGGATGGTGAAGACGTCGAAGCTGCTGAACGAGGCAACCGGAGGCAATGACCACTATCAGGGATGGATTGACGGTACGTTGACCAATCCTGCACTTTGGAACCACATGTTGCAAGGCTACCTTGGTGGTATGTACAGCTTCCTTTCCCATTCAGCCGGCGTCGTCACCGACGTTGCGTCAGGTGAGCTTCCAAAGATGTACGAAGTACCTGTTGCCAACCGCTTCATCAACGTTCCCATGGAGCGTGAGAAGAAGACACGTCTTGGCAATGAATACTACGACTTGGTGGAGGAACACAACCGCATGCAAAACATGATGGCGAAATACCGCAAGGATGCCAACCACGTCGATCCGGACATCAAGGAAACCGCTGAGCGCTACACCAACATGGGCAAGGAGATAGACAAGATGATTGACTGGGAGCGCAACGGTAAGACGTATGAGCCAAAGACACCTGTTGACAAGAACTTCGAGAAGAGGTATCGTCGCTATAAGAAGATACACGACTACAAGCGCCAAATCGACAAGATTTTGAACGGCAGCGACGCACATAGCGACAAGGCGGAGCACAGAGTGAACCAGCTTATTACAGAGATGAAAGCATCGCTCAGGAATACCGACGAAGATTTTGAATAGAGGGTTGACAGTTTAATATTTATTGATTGATTGCCAGGCGAATGGTGTATTTTTGCAGAAAACAAAGACGCGAAATATGACAACAAAGACGACTAGGAAGGCACGGTTGATACCGATGAGCCGTGCCACAGGCATAAAGGTCAACAGTCGGGAACGTGCGGAGGCACGGCGCGAGATGGACAGTGTAAAGAATTCGCTGGACCGTCAGGAGCGCCGTGGCTTCGACGTGCTGATGATGGGCTATCGTTACTACTCGAACATGCAGAACTTCCGCAAGGAGCGCGACCGTAACAAGCGCTACACCTACGGCGACCAGTGGGGCGACCTTGTGGACGTGGGCTGTTGCGGCAAGACCATGACGGAGGGCGACCTGATTAAGGAACAGGGTGGCATCCCCATGAAACAGAACCTCATCCGCAGGCTTGTGCGCAATGTACTGGGTGTGTACCGAGGACAAGACAAGGAGCCGACATGTACGGCCCGTGACCGCGACGAGCAGAAGATGGGCGAAACGATGTCGGTGCTTCTGCAGTACAACCGGCAGATGAACCGCATGACGGAGATAGATGGCAGGACGTTTGAGGACTTCCTCATCGGCGGTCTGGTGATGCACAAGAAGTGGGCCGGCTGGTGGAATGGTCGCTATGACTGTTGGACGAGTGTGGTACCGACGAACAACATCATCCTGGACAACAACATGCGCGACTATCGCGGTTGGGACGTGAGCTGCATCGGCGAGATACATGACATCTCATTCAACGACGTTATTCATGAGTTTGCGAAGAGTCCTGACGACTATGTACGCCTGCGAGAGATTTACCAGCAGGCACGCCATCCCGACATGATTGTCGACAACTGGCAGCAGTTTGGCGTATACGACCTGAAAAACGTCGATTTCTTCTTCACTCCGAACGTCACCACCTGTCGTGTCATTGAGATATGGCGCAAGGAGACGAAGCCCCGATACCGCTGCCATGACTACAACAACGGCGACTACTATAAGATAGAGGTAGAAGACTACCAGTCGGAAGTGGTGGCCGAGAACCAGCGCCGCATGCAACAGGGCATGGCAGCAGGCATGGAGCCTGAGGAGATACCGCTTATCGAGGCAGAGTGGTTCATCGATACCTATTGGTATTATTACTACCTGACTCCGTTCGGCCACATCCTCGGCGAGGGAGAGACACCCTACGAGCACGGTAGCCATCCCTACGTGTTCAAGGCATACCCGTTCATCGACGGTGAGATACACTCGTTTGTCGCTGACGTGATAGACCAGCAACGCTACACGAACAACCTGATTACGCTGTATAACTTTATTATGCGCACGTCAGCGAAGAATACGCTTATCATTGACAAGGACAGTATTCCCGACGACTTGCAGCTTGAAGACATTGCCGACAGCTATGCCCAGGTGGGCAGCGTGATAGCCCTGAAGCTGAAAGACGGTCAGAGGGTGCCGCAACAGATCAGTGCCAACTGTACCAACATCGGCATCGGCGACCTGTTGAACCTGCAGCTGAAGTTCTTCGAGGACATCAGTGGTGTGAACGGTGCCTTGCAAGGCAAGCCTGGCTATGCCGGTACGAGTGGTACTCTTTATGCCCAGCAGACACAGAACGCCACCACGTCGCTCCTCGATATGCTGGAGAGCTTCTCTTCGTTTGTCGTCGAGGCAGCCTACAAGGATGTGAAGAACATTCAGCAGTTCTACGACGACGAGCGCATCATCAACATTGCAGGCAAGAGCAATGTCGTGGTGAAAGATCCGAGCAAGATACGCGACGTGGAGTTCGACCTGAGTATCGTAGAGAGCACATCTTCGCCTGCATACCGTCAGATTGCCAACGACTTCCTGATGGAGATTTGGCGCAGCGGCCAGATTAACCTCAGACACATGCTGGAGGTTGGCGACTTCCCATTCGCCGACCAGCTGTTGCAACACATGGCCAGCGAGGAGGAACAGGCAGCCGAAGGACAGATGCAGATGGTACCGCCATCGCAGCAGGCACCGGAGATGCAACGACAAATCCAGAACTGGCAGCAGCAGAACGGCGGCGTAGATCCCGAAAGACTCAGGAGGCTGCAAGGCATGCTGGCAGCGTAGGAGCGCCTTTGGCGCGGTTCAGATGTCGCTTTGCGACGTTCAAAAGTTCAAAGCGCTTCGCGCGTTCAAAAGAAAGGAGCCTGGTCGGCTCCTTTTTTGTGCCTACCTTTCTTTTCGTTTGAACGAGAAGAAACGAGCGAGGGGAGAGCGGCGCTGTTTGCGAAGGAGTGCCTTCGTCTTTTGCCGGCGCTCGAAGATTTCCTGGCGCCAGCGGTAGAAGTCACGGCGCTTTGCTGAAATGTCGGCATTGGGGAGTGCCCCTGAGCCGTTGCCATGGGCAGTGAAGTAGAAGGATTTCTCCACCAGCGACTGCAGGGTGATGCTGTAGTCAAGCATGTTCTTCTTCTTCAGCATGCGGAAACGGGCACGGTCCATGACGAGCAAACGTCCGTCGGTTGCACCGGCTACGACATAGTAACGCTGTCCGTCGCGTGCATGGTAGTCGTCGGCCATACGGACGGCGTTTGTGTAGTCGATAGTTGACTTGCAACGGACGATGAGGGATTGGAGTTTGTTGATTACTTTCATATTCTTTTGACTTAGATAATGGTTGATTCGTTTCTGACGGTGGAGCGATGGGTGAGGCGACGGTCCCTGTTGCGCCGGTACACCCTTGGCATGTCCATTTCGCGGAAACAGATGTGAAGGCCGATGGCACGTGTCATCAACAGGTCGTCGTGCTTGCCCAGGATGGCACCGAAGGCACCGTTCTTCTTGCGCTCGTAGGACAGGTATTCGTCCAGACAGCGGTCGTCGCGCTCACAGTAGAGCTGTTCACGGACGCACTCGACAAGCGTGGAGATTACCATCGGCTTCGTGGCGACGTTGGTATGGAAGCCGTATTTCTTCGGTGCCTCCTGACGTATCTCTGCCTCCGACTGCTTTCGTGCATACAGGTTGTCGTACTCATGGCGTATCTGGTTCAGGATGAACTCAGACTGGTCGCCGTCGACGAAGCGGTCGCGATCCTTCGTCTCCAGGGTGTTCGACTCAATGACGAGCAGGGCGTGGTCGTACCATTCGGCCACCTGTGCCGCCTTCCACGCCAACAAGTCCATGTCGATGTGGCCGTACCACTGTGCCACTACCTCAGGCTTGCCGCCATCTATCATCCAGTAGCGGTCGAAGACGACGATAACGGACCAGTCTGATTTATGAGCACGTCCACCAATATCCACCACTACCAGATAACGGTTGGACACGCCTTCGTCGTCGTCGATTTCCGGCTTTTGCCACACCCATAGCTGCCCTCTGTTGTCCGTAGCAAAGTGAAGGTTGGTAAGAGCGTTTTCTCCTTTTGGTTCCTTGCCGACGAGGTCGCCGATATACTTTGGAGGCTTACATCCTTTTTCAAACTTCTTGACGTTGTATTCGCTGAAGACGCGGTTGCCCGAATAGATGAACGCCTCGACATCGTCCGACGGAGCCTCCGATGCCATGTCGGCATGGTCGTGGTAGGTGGCACGCGTCTCGATGTACCACAATATGTTCTCGAATGTTGCGCCCAGCTCCCACAGATACCAATAATATTTGCCAGCCTCTTCTCGGTCATTGTTAACATTCTCGTTGAAACGGTTTTCCCAAAGCCATGTTGCCATGGCTTCTTCCAGCTGTTCCTTTGTAGACTCCTTATTAACATTAAGAAACGGAAGTGCAAACGAGACGTGTTCCCAGGTGAGTTCGCGGCGGTCGTCGTCATTCTCATACCATGGTACAAAGATGGCGTCGAAACTCGATTTCTTGTTCTTGGCATCGTCGTATTCTTTTTGAAAGAAGTTGCCGCTGCCATTCGGTGTTGACTCGTAAACAATCATGAACCATTTAGCCTGTAGTGTACCACCGATAGCAGAGCGCACCATTTGTTCCGGAGTCTTGTTCTCCGTCTTTTTCCACAAGGCGACCTCTGAGCAGTGGATGAGCGTCGAGTCGCCACCACGGACAGAATCAGGATTCATGGCCGAGCCAATCTTTATCTTACACTTGCGCTGCGGCACGATGCGGATGTTCGGCGAGATGGTGCCAACGAGCTTAGCCTCCTTCGGGTTGAAGGCTTCGCCCTCGTCGTAGAGCAGTTCCGTCGGGTACTGGTTGAGCATATTCTCGAACATGCCGAAGATTTCCGTCGAGGCATCCTTCTGGTTACCGATGATGAGGCTGTTGGTACCAATCTTGTGCACCAGCTGGATCCACATCATGTACATCTGCGTCAGTGTCGAGCCGCCCCATTGTCGGGACTTCGCTATGACGACGCGGATGGGACGTCCTTGTTTGCGGCGACGCTCGAAAACCTCCACCAGACGACGCTGAGGACGGTTGAGGTAAAAGTGAACATCCTCGCCTTCGCCCTTCGGCTTTATCATCACATAGAGGAACGCCCAGAAGCAGAAGTCGTATTTGATGCGCAGCCGGTTGAAGGACTTGATAACCGTTTGTTTGACGCTATCGGAATACTCCGGCAGTTCGCCTTCCTCGTCGGCATCGAGCAGCTGACTGTAGAACTTGCGGATAGAGCCAGCGTCGGCAAGTTGCCGCACCATCGGTTCGTCCATCATCTCCACGGGCAGCCACAGCGTCTTCAGGGCGAAGTCGCTGATCGTGACCTTCACCCTCTCGCCGGTACACCCTTCACCCGTCACGGGATTGAAGACAGCCAGGAGTTCCTTGTTTCGCCGGCGGTTCTCGTTGACGATGGCACGCAATTCCTTCTTCATGGCGGAGGGGTGTTGTTACGGTTGCGACGGTATCGCAACATACAGAACGGAAGGGCGAGGAGGAAGCAGTAGAGGTGGAGCAGGTTGTTGCAGTTCGGGAAGCAGAAGCCCACCAGTATGTAGAGCAGTACGGTGACGACGTAGGGACGCGGCTGTGCCACCTGAGGGATGATGAGTGCCATCAGTGCGTAGTTGATTCCGCTCATGCCGACGGTCGTGTTAGTTGAGAGTTGAGAGTTGAGTGTTGAGAGTTGGGTGACTGGAAACGAGATGGCGATGAGATAGGAGAGAAGCAGCTGGCGCGGCGACACGTCGTAGAGGAACACCGCCGACAGCAGCACATAGACGTTCAGTCCGGCATGCAGCAGATTGGCATGCAGGAATGGGTATGCAAGGCGCTCAGCCATTGAGCAGCCGGCATGCAGGCCCCATGTGGTGCCTGGTGCAATGATGCTGGCCAGCACTAACGCTGTCCCAGCAAGAAGTGCCGCAGCCTTCGTTTTCTTTCTTCGTAGCATCTCTTCTTCGCTCGTTGGAGGATTACATAAGCAGACTTAGGCGTAAGGTAGAACTTCGGTGCCGGTGAGTTGACGACCTCGAAGACCGCCTCGGCGACGGTCAGGTTACAGTCTTCCAGGCGCAGTGCGACGACGCGGCAGAAGATCTCCTCGAACATCTCGCGCCGCGTCTTCACTTTCACGCCCATCGGCTTGCCTTGCAGCAGCCGGTTGACGACATCGGTGGCCACCTCCTCGGAACACCAGAAGCGCGGCGACGGCATGTTGACGGCCTGGCTGATGGCATCACGCCAGTAGATGGGTTCCCGACAGGAATCCATCACTTTTCGCCAGGCATGGAACAATGCCCTGTCGCGGTCGTCGGTGTAGTCTGATTTAGAATTAGGTCTCCTCATGTGGGGTGTGTTTTCTGCAACTTTGTTGCAGAACTGTCACAAAGTTAGTAAAAAGTTGCTATGAAAGCAGTTATGAGTTGAAGTGCAGGCATCTTACGTGGTTATTAGCGAGCATGGAAGACGCTTCACGGCTTTCATAAGGTCGAAAAAGGCAGGAGTTAAACATTTATGCCAGTGCTTTATTGGCGAGGTTGTAACTTTGTGCCACAAGTTAAATCCGCTTATTATGAACGAAGATGAAAAAAGAGTACAAGGCGAGCAGGCTGCAGCAGCACCTGCCGCACCGGCCCCTGTCACCACGAACCGTGACAAGCTGAGGAAGCGTCTCGCAGAACGATACCCCGACCAGAGCTTCGACGAAGACGAGGACCTGTACGGACGCATCGACAGCGACTACGACGACTATGAAGGACAGCTGGGACAGTACCGTGCCAACGAGGAGAAGATGGTGGACTTGTTCAACCGTGATCCCCGAAGCGCCCGTTTCTTGCAGGAGTGGGCCGACGGCAACGATCCCGTCGTCCTGATGATACGCCACTACGGCAGCGACATCAGGGAAATCCTTGACGATCCCGACAAGATTGAGGAGATTGCAAAGGCCAACAAGGAATACGTCGACCGCGTGGCACAGGAGAAGGACCTGGAAGACCAGTACGAGAAGAACCTTGAAGAGAGCCTGACGCTCCTGGAGAAGGTGCAGAAGGACAAGGGACTCAGCGACGAGGACATGGAGAAGGTGATTGCCCAGCTTCGCGACGATGCCAACGACGTGCTTATGGGCCGCTTCACACAGGATGCCATCGACCGCGTGACAAAGGCGTTGAACTACGACCAGGACGTCGAGGCAGCCGGCTATGAGGGCGAGGTGCGCGGCAAGAACCAACGAATAGACGAGAAGCTGCGCAAGCGCAACCAAGGAGACGGCCTTGCTCGCATACAGGGCAGCACCGGTGGCGGTGGCGCACAGCCGAACCGCGAAGGCTTCCGCAACGTAATCCGTGGCGGCAGCATCTGGGACACCGGCGAGCCTGAGAAGAGAACGCGGAGGGGATAGCCTACCCCCGACCCCTCCCTAAAGGGAAGGGAGATAGAAAGAAATCCATTTATTAACAATTAAATATTTTTTAGAGAGTATGAAGAAAAAGATGATTGGTTTGCTGACGCATGTAGTCATGCTGTTAGTAATGTTCCTGCTTGGAACCCCTGGCGTAATGCTGGCTGATGCCACTGCGCTTGCCGATGGTGGTAACACCGAACCTGGTGAGGGCAACCTCCTGAAAGACGATGATGGTATGTCCACCGACACCCATGCCCATGAGGATGGTGACGAGGACTTTTTGCAGAAGGACATCGACAAGAAGATCCTGAAGATTCGCCCGATGTCGACGCCGCTCGACCAGATTTCTCGCTATGCGAAGAACTCCTCGACGAAGAGCTTCGAGTTTAAGTATTTCAGTCTGGGCACACGTCCTATCAAGACAACGCTGACAACTGCAGTGACGAAGAGTGCATCGGCACAGACACAGACGATTGTCGTTGCAGATTCCTCGATGTTTTCCTTGGACGACACCATCCGCGTCGTCGGTGTGAAGGCAACCCACAAGCCCGACGGAAGTGCCTATACGGCTAACGATCCCCACACTCCCGACCTGGTTCTTACCGTTGCCGGTCTCGATGCCAACAGTTCTAACCCTGTGGTGTACGCCATGAATGGCGATCTGGATTCGAACAACCAGGCTATTATCATTCCTTCAATTCCTCAGGGCACCACACTCATCCGTATGGGTAAGAACGGCGCTGAGCTCGACGTGCAGACCGGTCGCTTTGTGAACCTGCCCACTGCTGATGTGCAGTATTGTCAGAACTTCATGATGCAGGTTGAGCAGTCGACCTTCTTCAAGATGACCGCGAAGGTAGTTGACTGGACGTTCAGCGACTTGGAGGAAGATGCCGTGTACGATATGCGTATGGGCATGGAAGGCTCGTTCCTCTTCGGTGGCATTGGTATGGTGAAACACGCTCGTAAGCAAGGCTTGGAGCAGTACTCGACTGGTGGTATCTGGTGGATGGCCGGCAAGGACATCGAGGTAGGCCATACGGAGACTGAGGGCACAGGTGAAGCTGCAGTCACCACGACCGTTGTCAGCGACGACGACCTTGTAGACATCGCCAAGGACCTCTTCGTAGGCACCGGCAGCGGCAACAAGCGCAAGATCATGTTCTGCGGCTCCGACATGCTGGCAGCCCTGAGCAAGATTAAGAGTGAGAAGTTCCGCCTGAAGGACACCGTGGAGAAGTGGAACCTGAAGTTCAAGAGCTGGGACACCGACTTTGGTGAAATCCTTGCAATCCACCATGAGTTCTTCGACCTCAACGGCATGGCCGATCAGGCACTCGCCATCGATCCCGAATATTTGTATAAAAAGACCTTCTTGTCGATGGCTCACAACGTCCTCGACCTGAAGAAGGCTGGTATTCGCAACACCGATGCCGTTGTGCTGCAGGAGGTGAGCGCCCTCTACCTGCGCTACCCGAAGGCACACGCCCGTATGAAGCTGGCTGCGTAGTCGACAGGAAAAAAGGTTCGGCCCTGCCCGACGGCAGTGGCCGTTCCTTTTTTAATAGATAATAGATAACAGATAATTGACAATTTCTCATGAACAAGAAATACGAAGCAAACACTATCGTTGCCATCACCGTACAGACCGGCAAGTTCCATCGTCGTGTGTCCTTCGAGCAGCTGTCGAATGGAAAGAGCTACTACGCCACAGACAGCGAGGCTCTGCAGCAGGCCATCGAAAACCATCCGTTCTTCAAGAGCGGACTTATTCGTCTGAACGAAGAAGAGCCTGTGCCCAATTTTGTCGCAAAGGCCGAGGAGCCTAAGGAGACCGAGGAACCAGAACTGAGAAAGATTGTCGTGGCCGGCCAGAGCGATGCAGTGGACTACCTGACCGAGAAGTTTGGTGTTTCTCGCTCGAAGCTGCGCTCACAGAAGGCCATTGCTGAGGCTGGTGCCGTGCATGGCGTAGAGTTCGTGTATAACTAATAGTTGAGAGTTTAGAGTTGAGAGTTTAGAGTTATGCAATACCCAGTTAGTCAGTTGGTGAACGAGGTGAGGGTGATACTTGACAAGAACAACGTATCACCGTCGCTGTTGCAGGGAGGTACCGACGCGCTCAGCGTTGATGAGATCATTACGTCGCGCATTGAGCCTGCCGCCGTCTATATTGCCACACGCGCTCCGTTGCTGATGTTCAATAATGCACTGCCGCTGACGACAGATCCGACCATCGTCAACGGCGTGGGGACAATAACGCTGCCAAGTGACTTCCTGAGGCTGCAGGACATCAGTATGAACTCATGGGAAGGTGCCGAGACTGTCATTGACGAAAGCTCGCCACTGTATGCCCAGCAGAAAAGCCGCTATGCCGGCGTGCGTGGCAACAAGCAGGCACCGGTGGTGGCGTTGGTGCGGCATGGTGGTACGTGGCAGCTGGAGCTTTACACCTGTACGACCGGTGACACCATCCGCTATGGCAGCTACATTGCCTGGCCGGTTATCAGCAATAATAACATCGACCTGAGCACGAAACTGAAAGATGCCGTCGAATACTACGCCGCTTACCTGACATGCCTGTCGATGGGCGACACCGACACGGCAGGACGCTTCCTTGCTCCTGCCATGGCCCTGGCCGGTATTCAGGCAGCACCACAGCAGTCAGAACCGACAGAAGAGTAAAGAATGAAGAAGAAGATAGACAAAGCGTGGCTGGATGCGTATGTCAAATTCGCCGTGGAGATAGAGGCCGAGGGATTTGACATAGATACCGACGACTTCCGGATAGACTTCTACGGAGAGACGGGCAAACATGCCGCCGTCGAGAAGGACGACTTCATCGGCGAGGGCGATCACGTAGTTGTCCTGGACACGTCGCTCGTCGGTGCCGGCCTTGTGCAGGCTGTCACGACGGCATACATTCCCGACGGCAGCTGTCCCGACGGCCAGCGCAAGGAGATAGACTCGCAGTGCATCCTCCAGGTGCTTCCGGTCAAGGAACCGATGTTCGATGGCAAGTGCAAGTGCAATGCAATGCAGCAGAACGTCTTCGTCAACGACTACAGCGAGGAGATCTCTCCCTGCATGACGGTGACGTTCAGCCGTATATGTTCCATCGGTGAGGCTGCATACGGCTTCACCTATACATTCCCAATCGTTTTCGGTAGATAACAGCAAAAGAGAAAAGTATATGACAAAGACGAGAGCAGAGTTGGTTGCAGCCGTCAGGGCGATGCAGGGTAAGGTTACCAACAAGGGAAAGACACCCGAAGGACGCTTTTCCTCAGACGAGTTCAACGACGTTGCGGAGCTGTTGGTGCTCCTCGAAGGACTTTCCATGCCGACGATAGACGTCTCGGACATTGACGACCTTGGCTTGGCGACGAGTCGTCTAAGCACGTCGCCTGCAATGTATGCAGTTACTGCTCAAGCCCCGAACCTAACGTATAGTGTTGGCGTGATGATGGTCTTCTCCGATAATGTCGGTCACGTTGTGACGGAGGTTCTGACAACGCACTATGTGCTTGACGAGAATGGGGAGATTGACACAACTCAACATATAGACGGGAAGGTGTTCCAGTATTACCGCAGCTGCAAGATCAGCGGTGGCACGTTGCCCGTTGACGTTGGCGAATGGACTCCGTGGTCGTCATTGAGCAGTGGAGAGGAAGTCCAGGAGGAGATAGATGCCATCAACGACCGCATTGATGCTATCATCGGCGGTTCGGCCACCTTGTCGTTGGCAGTATCGCCTGCAAGTGTGTTTACGAATACCGAAGTGACGGTGACGGTGACAGCAACGGCAAGCCAGGAAGCAACGGAGATTGACATCAAGAAGAACGGCGAAGCCTTCCAGCATGCCGAGAACGTGCAAAGCACCAGCAAGTCGGAAATACTCATGGCGTTGGCATCAGGCACTGTTGCCACATACAGCGCTGAGGCAACCATTCTTGAAACGAAAAAGACTGTCAGCGGCAAGACCGTGAAGGCTTACGATAGGATTTACTATGGTGTCGGCACAGAGAACAGCTACGAAGGAATTTCGGAACACAAGCCGCTTCAGACAAGTGCTGTCGGCGAATATACCTTCAATCCTGTGTCCGGCAAACAGTACGCCTACATTCTGGAGCCGTATGCCATGACAGCCATCAACCTCAGTAATGTGAAGCTGGATTCCGGATTTGGTTACAACCTGACACTGATCAGCGACAACGTGACTATTGACAACGCAAGATACAGAGTTTACAGAAGTGCTGCCAATGCTGTTGGCGAAAGTTTTACCGTCAAAATTTCTTAGTGTGTGGCCAAAGATAATATTATAAAGATAGGTGGTGAGCTGAAGAGTGTAGCAGCTGATGGCGTCGTTGCAGGAGCAGAGGCCATCCGCGACTATACCGAGGGCAAGATGCAGTCTGCCATCAACGCCGAGTTGAGAGCTGCCATTGCAGCCATCAACCAGTTTGTTTATGTGATAGCTCCGGCTTTGCCTTTGCCCAGTGCCAGCACTATGTACAAAATATATTTCATCCCAGCCAGCGACTCTGCCGACAACAACGTGAAGGATGAGTATATCACCATTGAGAGCGGTGGCAGCTACTCATGGGAAAAGATTGGTTCGACGAGCGTTGACCTCAGTGCGTATTCGACAACAGCGCAGATGAATACAGCCATTCAAAACGCTGTCAGTGGGAAGCAAGATAGGCTGACGGAACAAACTACAGGCACAAGGGTAGGCGACCTTTCCGTGAAATACGGTATCAATGCAGACCATGGTATTACCGTCGGAACATCTGAAGACACAATGATTGTCGTTGTTCCTGGTTCCGTCAGAAAGGGTATCAATGGCGATAATATCTTTGACACTATTGCATCTATACTTACATCGGTTGCAGCGAAGCAGGACACCCTTACATTCGACAATACTCCGACCGCCAACAGCAACAATCCTGTAAAGAGTAGCGGTATCAAAACAGCCGTCGATGCAAAACAGGACACCATTAGTACGGTGAACGTGACCGTCGATAATAATACCGGTACACCATCGGGAAGCGCATCAGTGAGTGGCGGTACTCTGTCGCTCAGCTTCCAGAACCTCAAGGGGGCTACGGGTGCGCAGGGGCCGCAAGGAATCCAGGGCGTCCAAGGTGTTCAAGGGCCGAAAGGTGATACGGGTGTCACGGGTGATGCCTCCAGCTTGGCGATCATTCATGGCGTGGACAAGACTACATCGTATCAAACGACAGATGTGTGCGGTGCAGATGCAGCTCAGGCTCTCCTCCTCGAAATAGAAGGCGGATTTTATTATTAAAGGGTATTATTAGTTTGTGGTCAACGAATAAAATATATTAAGATATGGGACAAATAGTAAGTAGCGCAGCAAAGCCGAAAAGGTGCAACCTTCAAAGCCTTTCCTCACTCGGAACTCCTGCGGCTGGTGAACACATCCTCGTCAGTTCGGACAACTCAATGAACGCGGCTGGGCAAGGTAACTTCGACTGCTATATCGTGGGCGATGGAACAACGGCTGCAACGGCACTGACGCTGAACAAGATAAACGCCGACATTATTGCGCTCATCGGAGATGTTGAAAGCAATATCGTTGATAAGGTTGTTTTTACGCTCCAATGGACTGACAACCGCCTGCTCCGTAGTAATGGCGGCATAACAACAATCAGTGAGGGTGCTTCGCAATACAACCGATGTGCGGCTACGGAGAAGGTAGACTGCACCAATTATCAAGGGAAAACATTACATATTACGCACGGCGTCGTGACGGGCGACATTACGGAGTTTATTTTTTACAACGGAAACGCTGGTATCACTGCATCTTATGTTGAATTTAGTGCGAGCGGCACTAACGATGTGGTAATTCCAGACAACGCAACATCTTTTCGATTAGGCGTATATGTCGCAACAAACGGCGGTAATTTGTCGGCCAGCAAGGCCGCCACGTCAGCAAGTATCACTGAATTTCTGCTTGTCAAGAAAACTGACATCGCAGACGATTTAACGACTGATGATGCTACAAAGGTGCTATCCGCAAAACAAGGAAAACTCTTAAAAGACACGCTGGATGTAGTGCAGGAAGATGTAAACGAAATCATGTCGAACGTCGCCGACAGGGTTCCTTTGCCTATCACATGGAATGACCACCAATTGCTTCGCAATAACGGAGGTGTTACCACCATCAGCGATACATCGGCTACGCAATATAATAGGGTGGCGTGTTCAAATCAAATTCCTTGCTCGGACCTTCAAGGCAAGACTCTGCTCATATCGCATGGAGGAACTGGCACTGGCCAGACCATGATTATCTTTTATAATGTCAACACAGGTCTTACGGACACATACGCAGAATATACGGGCGAAGGTACGGAAACAGTAGAAGTTCCATCCAACGCAACGTCGCTCCGCATAGGTGTGTATTGCTCAGAGGATTCCCAACTGGAAGGAAGTAAAGCAGCCGCCAAGGTCGAGTACAAAGAGGTCAGCATCCTAAAAGAAAGTGACGTCGCAGACAACCTGACAACCGACGATGCAACAAAAGTGCTGTCTGCAAAGCAGGGAAAGATATTAGGAGAAAAAGTTGCCCAACTGATACATGAGGAAACCTATAATTTTCCTATGACATGGGTGGACAATAGGCTTCTTCAGCTAAATGGTGGTACACGGGACATTACGCCCGACCAAACAGCCTATTTGAACCGCTATGCTACGACAGACCCAATTTCTTGTGTTGATTTCACTGGCTTGGGAATCGACCTGACATACGGCGTAGAGAAGACTTTCCTCGCTTTCTATGATTCGGCCGCCCATCTCATTGGCACTCAATACACGCAGTATAACGGCACGGGCAGTGTTACTGCTACCATTCCTTCGAATGCTGTCACTTTCCGACTTGGCATCAGTGTTAGCGTCTCTGGGGTGAACTACACGGAGTCGAAGGCCGCTGTAAGTGCATCAGTCACCTATTCGGAGAAAGTAAATGACACGATTAAGCCGAAGTTGTTTGCACAAAAACTGTTCGGTGCGATAGACTATGCGATGCCGACCGACTTCGACTACTCGCAGTTGTTGTTCTTTGGTCAGTCATTCGCGCAGGGCGGCTCATCCACACCCGTGACAACCGGAGTGATTCCGAACTGCTATATGTTCGGCGACCAGCTAAAAGCGGTTGCGGGAACTGCATTCAACCCGTTACAACTCCGTACTGATACCTCCGAACCCTATGAGTACCCCGTTGTTTCGTGTGCCAACGCATTGAGCCGAATGTATCGACGTTATGCGCACGACATCAATATCGTGGCATCCACGGCAGGAACGTCTGGCGCATCCCTGCAAACACTCATACAAAGCTACATCTCCAACGTGGTACGAATGCACCAAAACATGAAGAGTGTGGCCGATGGGGAAAACAAGTCGGTGGGATGCTTCGCCATTGTCTTTATGCAAGGCGAGAGTGACTACGGAGGTCGTGACAACTCAACGCCTGACAAGGACGACTACAAGGCTCTGCTTCTGCAAACAAAGAACGCCCTTCAACAATCGTGCATGACGAATTTAGGGCAGGAGAGAAAGCCGCTCTTCTTTATCTACCAGACGAGTGGTGGATGGGTGCATGACTATACTGGCATTGATAACTCACAGCTGGGCGTGTCGATGGCGCAGATTGAGTTCGCCCAAGAGAACGATGATGTTGTCTTGATTTCGCCCTGCTATCAGGTTACAACATACACCGACAACCATCCATCGTGTAACGGCTACCGATGGCTCGGTGAGTATTACGCCAAGGCAATATGGCAGTCTCTTTATCGTGGAAGGCGTTTCAGCAACCCAAACCCGTAAGAGTTTGTGCGCGAAGATAACCGCATCATCATCTACATCTCATCGTGCATACTGCCGCTGAAGTTCAATACATGGACTTTGCCACGGCAAACCAATTACGGCTTCAAGGTCGTTGCCGATGGCTCGGATGTCGGTATTACTGGCATCACGATTGAGAACAATGCCATTATCATCTCGCTTTCCAGTTCCATTGCCGATGCCACGTCGGTAAAACTGACGTATGGCGGTGTCGGTGTGGGACGTGGTAACATCTGCGACTCGGATGATTGGGCAACGTGGTTGAAATACCTTTCCGATGCCAACGATACTGGTTATGACGGAAACCGAGTTATTGGTCAGTCGCCAACGGCAGAGGATGGAGGCTCGCTCGTCGGGCAGAACTACCCGATGAACAACTTCCTCTCAATCTTCTACAAGGAATTTGTATCAGAGTAACTAATAAAACCGCATAACGACGAAAAAAGGCATCCAGACGGGTGCCCTTTTTCGTTTTTTTCTACTTGATCATGTCGTAGCCGCCTATCAGGTCGGTCTCGGTCATGTGCGTGTATATCTCGGTGGTGTGGATGTTGCTGTGACCGAGCATGCGCTGGACGACCTGGATGGGGATGCCGCTGCCGAGACAGACGGTGGTGGCGAAGGTATGACGGGCGCAATGTGTCGTCAGCTTCTTTCCCAGGTCCATCTCTTTGCACAGGATTGACAGCTGCCGGTTGTAGCCTACATTACTCCGGTGCGGTAACTTGAAGTCGTACTTTTTTAAGATGTCAAGCACAATGGGTAGCAACACGATGGTGTTGCGTTCGTTGGTCTTCTGCCGGTGGTTGTAAACCAGCCAGTGCCCTTGAACCTGCTTTCGCTTTGTGAAATCCACATTGAACAAGTCAACATACGCAAGGCCGGTGTAACATGAAACGAGAAAACAATCTTTCACTTCTCGACGTTCCTGACTCTCTGGCTGATAGGCGATGAAGCGATCAAGCTCTTCACGGGTAAGAAACACACGCTCTTTACATCTTCCTTTGACGATGTGCAGGCACTCGTAAGGATTTGCGGTGATAATCTTTCGCACGATTGCCTCTCGGATGATGGTCTTGATAGTGTTGTGTATCTTTGCAATGGAAGTGTCGGCCATCAGGTGTGAGCCATGAGCCTTGCGACGACGAAGGTATTCGTCAAAGCGGCATAGCTTTTCTGGCGTCAGGTCTTCAAAGTGTTCAAGGTACGGAGCTTCGCTCCTAAGTAGATTCAACGTCGATACGAAGCGAAGGCGAGTTGTGCGCTTCATGATGCGTTCATTTGTTCGACTCTCGAAAAATTCAAAGAAGGACATTGATTTGTAATCAACGTGGAGTTCCTGGGCGTTCATCTGCCCCATTTTCACCTGACGCGTGATGCGATCGAGGTCTTCAACAATCTGCTCCTGAGAGGAGTAGAAGGTCGTCACGCCATTAGCGACAACCGAAAATCTTGGCTGTTCCATAACATTGCTTTTAATAAAACACATTGCTTGAAAATGAAGGAAGAGGTGCAATGTTATAACCTCTTGTCGGTGGGGGATCAGTTCCACCTATCCTTCGGGTGCAAAGATAGCAAGTTTTTCCTAAACTTGCAAGAAATTGCAGGTCTTTTTCGCAATGAATACAAACTGATATTTTTATAATAGGAGTTAAACATTAACACGCCTAAGTCATAGAGATGTAACTACCTTTGCAGATAGTAATTGCAACTAATAGGAAAATGAGTGACGTAAAGAGTATGCTGATCATGGTGGTGGGAGGAGTGCTCTCGCTGCTGAGTCCGATAGAGAAGTTCATGTGGGCGATGATAGTGCTGTTCATCCTGAACTTTATGTTCGGACTTCTGAGTGCCATCGTGAACAAGGAAGGCTGGTCGACGAAGAAGGCAATGTGGTTCTTCGGGTATTGTGCCATCTTCTTCGTGACATGTGCTTCGCTGTTCGTTATTGGGCACTTCATGGGACAGCCGGATGAGGCTCAGGCGGTGGTGAAGTGCATCTGCTTCCTGGCTGTGTACATCTTTTCGGTGAACATCGTCCGGAACTGGCGTAGCGTCCTTGTCAAGGACACTGCCTGGTACAAGTTCGTGGACCTGCTCTACTACGTCTTGACGATGGAAGTGATTGAGAAGCTGCCCATCGTAAAGAAATGGCAGGATGCCGGCAAAGATATAACTAATGAGACGAAGGTATGAAGCACTTTAGCATGAGGGAGCTGACGGAGAGCGAGACAGCAATCCGCAGAGGAATAGATAACACGCCGACAGCAGAGGCAAAGGCCAACCTGACAGCGTTGGTAGCAAACGTCCTGGACCCACTTCGCGAGGCGTATGGAAAGCCCATCGTTGTGAGCAGTGGCTACCGGTGCGAGCAGCTGAACAAGGTTGTTAAAGGTGCAAAGAAAAGTCAGCACCTGACCGGTCAGGCAGCCGACATCAGGAGCGTGGGGAGATCGGTGGCCGAGAACAAGAAGTTGTTCAACCTGATACAGAAGCTGGAGTTGCCGTTTGACCAACTTATCGATGAATACGGCTACAAGTGGGTGCATGTGTCTTTCAACGTGAAGGGAAACCGTAAGCAAATCATACACGCAAAATGAAGAATATCTGGATGAAGTTTTGGCCGTTCATCGTGACGCTGGTGGGCTGGGC
>JAEEGL010882033.1_pt1 | contig 40091 bp, 24 predicted proteins | sample 9134231 | NCBI WGS metagenome assembly JAEEGL01 (sample SAMN16246548, study PRJNA631951) | gut metagenome | biome: gut microbiome; feature: rumen; material: fiber-attached | host: Bos | place: Iran: Karaj | collected 2018-10
CATATACATGGTAAGTAAGGAGCAAATGCTTAATAACGCTGTTACAGATTACAGGCTCTTTACCCTTGCCAACGGCCTTCCAAGCATACCCACCTCAAATTCCTTCAGTGAACTGGATGGCTCAGGCAATCTTTATATTGCCGGAAGACAGGGAGTGGGCAAGGTAAACATCAATACCTTCTTTGAAGAAAAGATGGATGTAAGGGTGGACCTTAAGTCTGTCTATGTAGGTGATAAGAAAATAGCTCCTGCCAGCATCGGACGCTATGTACTGCCTGCTACCGATGCCCGCGTAAAGATAAATGCGGCGGTACTCGACTATACTCTGGTGGACCCTCTGGTACATATCTACATGGAGGGAAATGAAGAGGACGGCATATTAGTTTCAAAGAGCGCTCTTTCAACCCTGGAATATACAGGCATGAAGCATGGGGACTACACTCTTCATGTGCAGGTTCTGGCCGGAAGCAACACCAAGGCAATTCTTGATCAGACCTACACCATAGTTAAGCAGCCAAGATTTTTCGACCTTCTGATTGTGAGAGTCCTGTCCATAACCCTTGTGGCAGTGCTTGCAGGATTTTTGGTATTCCGTATTATGAAGGGTACCGTTGTAAGAAGCCAGCTGGAGGAAATCAAGCAGGCAAAGGATGAGGCTGAGAGAGCCAATTCCGCAAAGACAAGGTTCCTTGCCAACATTTCCCATGAGATCAGAACGCCCATAAATACCATCCTTGGAATGGATGAAATGATCATGAGGGAAGATTCCTCCGGTGTTCCGAAGGGATATTTCATGTCCATGATGAATTATGCCTTTGATATCAAGAATGCCACGGATTCACTTCTCGGACTTATCAATGACCTTCTGGATATTTCAAAGATTGAATCCGGAAAGATGCACCTGGTGGAGCAGGAGTATGACACTGCGGATCTCCTAAGATCCATCGTATCTATGATCCGTGTTAAGAGTACGGAAAAAGAACTTACCTTTGACGTGGTCGTGGATGAGATAATGCCCCAGAAGCTTTATGGTGATGCGGGAAAGATCAAGCAGATTGTTCTTAACCTGCTTACTAATGCTGTAAAATACACGGAAAAGGGCGGCTTTATCCTCAGCGTTTCCTTAAATGAGAGGAAGGATGACAAGGCAGGCATTAGCTTTTCCGTAAAAGACACAGGAATAGGTGTCAAAGCTGAGGACATGGATAAGCTCTTTACTGCTTATGAAAGACTTGATGAGCAGAAAAACAGCGGAATCCAGGGAACCGGCCTTGGCCTTGATATCTCAAGAAGATTTGCAGAGCTTATGGGAGGATCCCTTAGCTGCGAGAGTGTATATGGAGAGGGTTCTGATTTCATTCTTTCCGTAGAGCAGAAAATAGTGGATGAGACCCCGATAGGTCTTTTTGTGGAGCATGATGATAAGACAGCCAAGGGACCTTATGTGCCGCAGTTTATTGCTCCTGACGCTGATGTCCTTGTGGTTGATGACAACCCTATGAACCTGAACGTCATAAGGGGACTTTTGAAGGCTACCAAGATATTTGTGACTACCGCCGGGGGCGGAGAAGAATGTCTGGAAAAGATGAAGACAACAAAGTTCAATGTTGTGCTTCTTGACCATATGATGCCGGGAATGGACGGCGTTGAGACGGTTGGAAGGATCAGGGAAACCGATAAGGATATCCCTGTCTATGCACTTACGGCCAATGCCTCTGTGGGAGAGGAGTTCTACAAATCAAAGGGCTTTACCGGGTATCTGTCCAAGCCTATCGAAAGTGAGGCTCTGGAGAAAGCTATCATGAAGCACCTTCCTGAGGAGATCATGTTTAAGCCAACCCAGGAGGATGCAGTTGTTGAGCTTGATACCATGCCGGAGGAACTTTCCTGGATTTACGATACAGAAGGAATAACAGTAGATGAGGGAATAAAGAATTCCGGCGGTATATCCGCATATATTTTCTCATTAAAGCTTTTCCTTGAGACCATTGACGGAAACGCGAGGGTAATAAAGGATGCCTACGATGCAGGAGATATCAGGCTATACACTATTAAAGTTCATGCCTTAAAGAGCTCTGCCAGGATCATAGGAGCAGAGGCTCTTTCAAAGCTCTGCGCAGACCTTGAGGATGCCGGCAACAGGCAGGATACTGAATTTATCGATATGTACACCGATGAACTTTTGCAGGATTACCTAAAATACAAGGAAAAACTTGCAAGGCTTTCCGAAAATGCAGAAATGGTGGATAATAAAGATAAGAAAGAAATTTCTGAGGACGAACTTAAGGATGCCTACGGGGCTCTTAGGGATTTCATTCCTCAGATGGATTATGATGCAGTTGAACTGATATTAAAGGATCTGAGTGAATACAGACTTCCTAAGGAAGATGAGGAGAAGCTTGCCAGCCTTTCCGGCATGTTAAAGGTCTTTGACTGGGAAGGAATGGAAGAGCTTATAAACAAGTAGTCAGGAGCGAGGAGAAAAAGTATGTCTGACGACCGAATGATTGTGATTGGAGAAAAGGCATCGTTTATCGTCCGGGTTCTTATCAGTAAGGCCCAGGACGCCGGGATAAAGTGCGAGTATGTGCCCTGTGTCATAGATGAAATTGCCAGAAAACTGGAGGGGGTATCACTTATTACCCTGTACATGGATGAGGATTCATTGCCTCACGAGGACATAATCCATTTCCTAAAGGATAAGATGGATGAAAAGGAAATGCAGATGATCCTTATCGGTGAGCAAAGGGATATTCAGCGCATCGGAGATCATATTCCCAAGGAGATGATCTACACCATTTTTACCCGTCCTGTGGATAATGCAGAATATATCAGTACTGTTAAGGAATATCTCAAAAAAGTAAGTCTCGGAGAGTTCAGAAAGAGCATCCTTGTGGTGGATGACGACCCCAACTATCTGGCCCTTGTAAGGGAATGGCTCAAGGACGACTATAAGGTATTTATGGCTAATTCCGGTCTTCAGGCCATCAAGTGGCTCGGGAAAAACACTGTAGATCTTATTCTTCTTGATCATGAGATGCCGGTTACCAGCGGGCCTCAGGTTCTGGAAATGCTAAGAAGCGACGAGGAGACAAAGGGCATCCCTGTTATGTTCCTTACGGGAAAAAGTGATAAGGAAAGCGTAATGGCTGTGGTGGCCTTAAAGCCTGAAGGGTATTTCCTTAAGACCATACATAGAGAAGAACTATTGGAGAAAATGAAGGAATTTTTCATATTGCATAATTAAGCAGGTACTACATGTTTGATTTTATCAGAGAAAATCAATTGAATATCATGCTACTTTTATGCGGTGCCTGCAGTATCCTGGCATTTCTTCTTTTTATCACCAGATTTCTTACTCCAAAAAGGAAATGGATACTGATCCTGATGGAACTGGTGGCACTGTTCCTTCTTTGGTTTGACAGAATGGCATATATTTATGCCGGAGATGTCAGTTCCAAAGGCTATTTTATGGTGCGCTTCAGCAACTTTATGGTGTTCTTTCTGACACCTGCCATTGTTCTGGGGTTTAATCTCTTTTTGTCTGACTATCTTTCCCATGAGGGTGGGATGGAGAAGCTGCCAAGGCGTCTTTGGGTAACCGGATATGTATCCGCAGCCGCCATGCTTCTTGCTGTCGTGTCTGCTCTGACAAATTTTTACTATTATTTTGATGAATATAATGTCTATCACAGAGGTTCGGGATTTCTTGTGGCTTACATTATTCCCATAATCTGCCCTTTGATTCAGTGTACTGTTGTGGTACAGTATCGAAAAAAATTCAGCAAACTCATTTTGATTTCAATGATCCTGTATATTGCAGTGCCCATAGTCTTTGGACTATTGCAGATAGTTGCCTATGGCATTTCGATCGTCAACATGTCTATGGTGGCAGTTTCCATAAGCCTTTATATCTTTATGTACCTTGATCTTAACAACACGGTTGAGCATGCCCACGAGATTGAGATCAAGACCATGCAAGGGGAACAGAGGCGTATGCAGAGGGTTTTTGACCAGATTGCAAAGGCCTTTGTGGCTGCGGTAGAAAAAAAGGATGACTTTACCAAAGGAAATGCGGTAAAAGAAGCTGAATACGCCAGAAAGCTGGCAAAGCTTGCGGGAAAAGACGATGAGTTCTGCGGAAAGGTATATTACGCAGCGCTTCTTCATGATGTAGGAATGATAGGTATTCCTGATTCTGTTATAAATAACTCCAATCCCGGTCAACTTGATTATGAAACCATAAGGCAGAAGCCTGAAATCGGAAAAGAGATCCTTTCAAATATCAATGAGTATCCTTATCTTTCGGAGGCAGCAGCTCATAGCCATGAGAGATATAACGGAAGCGGCTATCCGGAGGGCCTTAAGGGGGAAGAAATTCCTGAGATCGCCAGGATCGTGGCAGTGGCAGATGCCTATGTGACCATGACAACTCCAAAGAGATATCGTGATGCAAAGCCTGACTTTGTGGCCAGAGAGGCCTTTATTAAGGGGCGGGGAGCAGAGTTTGATCCTACCTATGCAGACATTATGGTTAAGATCATAGATGATGAGGGTAAGGAAAAGATCCATGATGATATTTCTCTGGTAGAAAAAGAGATTTCCTGCAAGAAATACCGGGAGACAGTCTCCCTTGGTATTCCTGTATCAAGCAACATTACGAATGTAACCTTTAAGTGTGAGCTTTCAAAGGACAGCCCCACCGGCTTTAGCGCGCCGTCAATTATACTTTTTGATTCCTTTGACCGTCGCATACATACAGAAGTTAAGGCCATAAAGGCTTATCACTACACTGAATTTGGTGAAGTCTGGTTTGACAATCACAGCATTACCACAGCTGCCAGAAAGATAGAAGAAACCATGCTTGAGAGCGGAAAAGCTCTTTTTGGCAAATCAGATTATGAAATAGTCTGTGCAAGGTATGAGGACCATGTAAAGCTTACAATGATCAGCCCGGAATATAAGAAGGAAGTAATCATGGCTCTTCAGGATGGTTCTACTTCGGTTTACATCGGTATTACCGGTGAATACTGCAGCATATCGGATATAGAGATTGTTCAGACCGAGGAAATCGCAGATGCTACCTATATTCCAAGGATTTCCGAGGAAATCAGCTATCTTGATCACATGGAGTCTGACATTCCAAACATTCAGATAAATCAGACCCGCTCGGCATCTACCGAGGGTATTGAAGTTAAGGGCAAGCTAAAGCTCTTTTTCCATACCATGAGCCTTCCTATTGCAAATTTCGTGTGGCACTGTCCCTATGTGGTCATTTTCAGTTCTGACAACGGAAGGGTTCAGGGCAGAAACTACCGCGAATATGCTCTTATCAAGATAAACGGAGAGCTGGAGAATAAATTCGAATTTGCCCAGAACAATTTTTCCATGAAAAGAAAGGACAGTTTCCCGGGGTGGGAAGCCTGGAAAGAGATCAATAAAGAAGGGCTTGAGTGTGAGATCAGCTTCGAACGTAAGGGAAATCGCGTAATAACTACCACTGAAAATCTGGGGATTGTCATTGATAATTCGACAATAATCAGTGAGATGCCTGATAAGGTATATGTGGCGCTGACGGGTGACAGATGCGCACTGACCGATATCAGGATCAGATAAAAAAGATGTAAAAAAGTATTCTTAAAGAGGGGAAAAGAAAAAATGAAAAGAAAACTGATTGCGATTCTGATGACAGCACTGATGATTACCGGATGTGGAGCACAGAAGGCTCCCGCGCCGGCAGAAAGTTCCGGAGCAGCCGGTGATAGCGACGTTTCAGGAAAGATCGTTATCTACACTTCCATGTATGATGACATCATTGATGCCATGGAAAAGGAGATGAAGCAGGTATTTCCTAATCTGGAGGTGGAGTTTTTCCAGGGAGGAACAGGAACTATTCAGTCTAAGATTGCTGCGGAAATGGATGCAGGAAAGATGGGCTGTGACATTCTTATGGTGGCAGAGCCGTCCTATTCTCTGGAACTTAAGGAGCAGGGAGTACTTCATCCCTACAAGTATGCTGAGGCAGACAAGCTGATGTTTGAATATGATCCTGAGGGTTATTGGTATCCTGTTCGTACTCTTAACATGGTTCTTGCCTATAATCCGGATCTTTATGATAAGTCTGAGGTTCCTCAGACCATGGAGGATTTTGCAAAGGATTCTTCCGTAAAGGGAATGATCTCCATGAGTAATCCTCTTACTTCAGGAACTGCCTATGCTTCCGTTGTAGCTCTTCTTGATAAGTACGGAGAGGACTATTTTAAGGCTCTTGGTCAGCAGAACGTAGCAATTGAATCCGGATCTGTTGCCCTTACAAAGCTGGAGACAGGAGAGTGTAAGGAGATTATGATCCTGGAGGAATCAGTTCTTAAAAAGCGTGAGGAAGAGGGTTCTTCTCTTGAAGTTATTTATCCTGAGGACGGTTCAATCCCTGTTCCTTCAACCATAATGATAATAGATGATAAGTACAGCGCAAATGCCAATACAAAGGCTGCGGAAGCTGTTGAGGAGTACTTCTTATCTCCTGCAGGACAGCAGCAGATCATAAAGGGCTGGATGTATTCCGTAAGAAGCGATGTGGATAAGTATCCTTATGATGCGGCTCCTTTATCCGAGACTCTTAAAAACGCAATTCCTGTAGACTGGGAGAAGTCATACAAGCAGCGTGAGGAGATCCGCACAATGTTCCAGGAAAATGTAACGGTTCCGGAATCATAAGCCGTCAGTTTTGGTAATAATCTGTCGGTAGGGGGAATGACGTGAAAACGGAAAAAAAGTATTATTTCGACATCAAGTGGATTTTGATTGGGGCCATTGTTCTGTTTCTGTTCGTGTTCCAGGTTTTTCCTCTGGGGTACATGGTTGTAAGAATGTTCGTTGTATCGGGACATTTTTCCCTGGAGGGGATTGAAAGGATCTATTCCTATTCGCTGAACTGGACCTGTCTTAAGAACACGATAATCACAGCTTTTTTTTCCATGATAATTGGTGTCCTGATAGCCTTTCCACTGGCCTGGCTGGTGGGAAGGACTAACCTTTATGGGAAGACCTTTTTCAGGACACTGTTTGTCATGACTTACATGGTGCCTCCCTATGTGGGGGCCATGGCATGGCTGAGACTTTTAAATCCAAAGGTTGGCACAATGAACATTTTTCTGCAGAAGGTGTTTGGTCTTGAAAGCGCGCCCTTTAATATATATTCCTTAGGAGGGCTTGTCTGGGTCCTTTCCACCTTCTATTATCCCTATGCCTTCATAACCATCTCAAGGGCCATGGAGCATATGGACCCGTCTCTTGAGGAAGCCTCAAGAAGTTCCGGAGCTTCCCCCATAAAGACACTTTTTACAGTCACACTTCCGCTTATGCTTCCCTCCATTGTGGCGGCAGCGATCATGGTATTTGTGGCTGCTTCATCCTGCTATGGTATTCCATCGATCATAGGAGCTCCGGGCAAGATATATACAGTTACCACCAGAATCGTGGACTATGTTTATGTGGGATCCCAGCAGGGACTTACTGATGCCACGGCACTGGCGGTCTTTCTGATGATTCTTTCTCTGATACTTCTGTATATATCCAAATTTGTGGTTGGGAAAAAAGAATATATAACCGTGTCGGGAAAGTCCGTAAGGCCTGACGTGGTGGATCTTGGCAAGTGGAGGATTCCTTTAACCATTCTTGTTTCGATATTTTCATTTATTGTGATATTCCTTCCCTTTGCCACGGTATTTGCGACTTCTTTTACCGTAAATATGGGGAAATCCTTCTTTGAACCGGGGAATTTCACCATGAAATACTGGGGGATAATCACCTCCAGAACTTCGATCTTAAAATCCATAAAGAACAGCTTTGCTTCGGCAATCTGGGCAGCTACCCTGGGAATGCTCATCTGCTTTATCATGGCATATCTTTTGGAGAGAACACAGGTCAAGGGAAGGAAGCTTCCGGACTTTCTTATTACGGCAGGAAGCGGAACCCCCAGCGTTGCCATAGCTCTTGCTCTTACCATGACCATGTCGGGAAAGTTTGGGATAAATATCTACAATACCATGTTCATCATGGTTGTGGCCTACATGGTTAAATATATGCTTATGGGAATGAGGACCATGGTGTCCGCCTTTTCCCAGATAAGTCCTTCCTTGGAGGAGGCTGCACAAGTTTCGGGAGCGGCGTGGCTCCTTAGGCTTAAGGATGTGATGCTGCCGCTGCTGCTTCCTTCAATCGTGGCAGGGTGGTTCCTTATCTTTATGCCCTGTTTTTACGAGCTGACCATGTCAAATCTTTTGTACTCGGATCAGACAAGGACCCTTGGCGTTGATCTTTATATCTATCAGACCTATCACAGTCAGCAGACCGCATCAGCTCTTGCCAGCGGTATTTTGATCCTTGTAACGGTACTTAATCTGCTTCTTTTTAAATTGACTAAGGGGAAGTTTTCAATCTGATTTTTTGAGGGAGAATTATTATGTCAGTGATCGAGCTTTCACATGTGAGCAAAAAGTTCGGGGATGTTACGGTTTTAGATGACTTTTCCGATACCTTTAAGGATGGAGAATTCATAACTCTTCTTGGTCCGTCAGGATGTGGTAAGACCACCATGCTCCGCATGATAGCGGGCTTTGAAAAGCCAAGCACCGGAGAAATAAGAATAGACGGGAATCTGGTCAGTGGAAACGGCGTGTTCGTTCCGCCGGAAAAGCGCGGCATCGGAATGGTGTTCCAGACCTATGCTGTCTGGCCCCATATGAATGTCTTTGACAATGTGGCCTATCCCTTAAAGATCCAGAGAAGACCAAAGAAGGAGATTGCTGAAAAGGTTGAGGAAGTTCTCGGAATCGTTCATCTTAGCCGGTATATAAAGAGGATGCCCTCGGAGCTTTCGGGAGGACAGCAGCAGAGAGTTGCCCTGGGAAGAGCACTGGCAGCAGAACCTAAGGTGCTTCTTTTGGATGAACCCTTATCTAACCTGGATGCCAAGCTCCGTGAGGAAATGCGTTTTGAGATAAAAGAAATAGCTGAAAAGCTTAAGATAAATGTGGTCTATGTAACTCACGACCAGAGTGAAGCCATGACCATGTCGGACCGTGTGATAGTGATAAATTCAGGTGTTGTACAGCAGCAGGGTACTCCGGTTGAAGTGTATAACAGGCCTTCAAACCCCTTCGTGGCTGACTTTGTGGGCAAGGTCAACTTCCTTAAGGGAGTTGCTGAAAATGGCCGGATACAGATTGTCGGGACCGATGAATGTCTATTGTATGACGGAGATTTAAGCGGAAGAGTAGATGTGGCGATAAGGCCCGAGAATATCCATATTGTTCCGCTGTCAGCCGGAAGTATCAAAGGAAAGATAGTTTCGGAGTATTACATGGGAGAAAACAGCGACTGCCGCATAAAACTTGGTGAAATGCAGATCCGTACCACTGTAGATGCAAGGTCCTACGGAGAATGGAGCGGCAAAGATATCGGCCTGGAGATATCTGATTTTATGGTATTTCCGGAAAGCGGCGAAGACTATCGAAAGATATTGACTTAAGTTGCAGGAGAATCGCAGTATGAGTACCACCAGAAGAAAAAGAATCGGGTTGTTAGTGTCTTTTCCTGAAGCCATACATGTTCGCAGGATTACGGAGGGGATCCGCAGTCGGTGCGAATATTATGGCTATGATCTGTGCATATTTGCTTCCAGCATTCATATTTCGTTCCCGATGTATGAATATGTGGCGGGAGAGGCAAATATCTACGAACTTGCCAATTTTGGTGAACTGGATGGGCTTATACTGGACCATTCTACTTTAAGCGGTTCCAAGGACGAATTTGTTTTAAGCAGAATTAAAGAGAGGCTTTTGGATTACCCTGACCTTCCGGTATGCTGTCTTGAATCTGAACTGGAAGGCACTAAATTTATTGAGAATGACAACGAAGAGACTTTAAGAGAGCTCTGTCGCCATGCCATAGAGGTCCATGGGAAAAAGAAAATATGCATTCTGACCGGACAGAAGGGAAACTTTGTGGCAGAAAAGCGCCTTTCTGTTTTTCTGGATGAGGCTGAAAAGCATGGCCTTTCTGTTCTTCCGGAGCACATTATCTACGGAGATTTCTGGTATACCAGCGGAAACTGGCTGGCGGATGACATTGCAGACGGTAAAGTAGAGCGCCCGGAGGCGGTTTTATGCGCCAGTGACTGTATGGCGTTAGGGCTTATTAATAAACTTACAAGACGGGGAATAAAGGTTCCTGAGGATATTATAGTTATCGGATTTGACTCTACGGAGGAGGGCGCAATAAATGCCGTGACTTTAAGCTCTTTTGAACCCAATGATGTGGATATGGGGCATAGAGCTGTGGATTATATCCGGGGTATCATTGAGCCTTCTGCGCCTTTGGCAGAGCGGGGTAAACTGACAAAAGGGAAGTTCCATCCGGGAGCAAGCTGTGGCTGCGATGCAGATCCTTTTTATATAATCAGGCAGGTGCGGACCAAGATTTTTAGCAGCACCAATTATTATTCCGAGTCAGAGGAAAACCAGCTTATCAGTGTTGGAGCTCTGATGGAAAACTATGTCCTTGAAAAGTTTACTTCATCAAAGAATGTTGATGAGTGTATGGGAAATATCTTTGGAAGTGCCGGACTTCTTAAACCCTATTCCAATATGTACCTGTGCCTTAAGGAGGACTGGCTGGATATTATGGATGAGAGAACTATCGGTTATCCCGTGCATATGCGTGTTTGCGTGAAATGTTCAACAGTAGGGGAAGAACAGGTCTTTGCCGGAGAAAGTGAATACTGTTTTGAAACTTCAAGGATGATCCCAAAACTTGATGAGGATAGAGAAAAGCCCGGAATTTTTAACTTCCTTCCGGTTCATTTTAATGGTAAACTTCTTGGGTATACGGTAATAGAGCGGGATATATCCGAGACAGAGACTTTGAACATTGTGATCCGTAACTGGCTAAGGTACATCAATAATGGACTTGAGATGATCCGTTCCAAGAACGGGCTGGAGGTAATGTCTGTTCGGGATGAGATGACGGGGGCCTACAACCGAAGGGGCATGTACCTTTACTACAAAGAGCAGAAAAATAATGCATCCCCGGGTGATGCACTGTTTGTGGCAGTAGTGGATGTGGACGGACTCAAATACATAAATGACACCTTTGGACACAAGGAAGGGGACTTTACGATAAAGACTGTTTGCGATGTTCTGAGGGAGAATCTTAAGGAAAATGAGATCTGCGTCAGAAGCGGTGGAGATGAGTTCTTCATCATAGGCATCGGCAGTTACAAAAAGCAGGACGAATCCGACAGAGCCGAGAAATATCTGGATGAGATTAAAAAGAGATCTGAAATGGTTTCAAGATCTTATAATATTTCTGCCAGTATAGGCTGCATGGTCTATGAGGACATTGATGGCATAGGCCTTGACAGTGCCCTCAGCGAAGCAGATGAGAGGATGTACCGCTATAAATTCCGTCACAGAAAACACCGAGGTGTTTGAAACAATATTTTTCGGAGGACAGGATAAGTGGATAAGAAGCAAAAGCTTTTGGATCTTATAGATCAGGCAGGAAAGGGCAGTATTGAAGCTGCCGAAGCGATAGCAACAGGCTATTACAAGGGTGAGTTCGGAGAAAAGAACTTAGTGAAGGCAAAAAAGTGGGCTTCCTATGCGGCCAAGCACGGGAGCGAAATTGCAGAGGAGCTGCTTCAGAAGCTGTAAGCAGAGATGTGGAACGAGGGGACGGTTCTTTCGTCCCAAACTTGGGACGAAAGAACCGTCCCCTTGTTCCATCTGCTGTAGTTAACCGCTTAACTGAAAACGATACCGTATTTTTACTAAAACTTAAGCAAAATCGACAAAAAATTAAAGAGCAGATTTCATATTATGTACAATTGACATTATTATGTTGGAAAAAATATAATTATTTCATTGAAGTTAATCGGTTAACTGTAGTAACGACATTGTAACTATCAACAAGCGTGGACCCAAAAGAGTTCATGCGCATTACACAAGCAGGAGGTTATATGAAAAAAGGGAAGTTGTGGATGAGGGGATTATTTACCACAAGTGTAGGCTTGTCTATTTTTTTGAGCTCTTTCGGAAACGTTACCGGAGTCAGAGCTGCTGAAATAACAGGCACTGAACAGGCTCTGGAAATTCAGCAGCAGATCGAGGAAACAGGGGAGGAAGCTGAGACTGCAGATCCGGAAAAAGCTGCGAATGAGGCTACAGAAGCGTCAACAGATGAAAAAACTGCAGAGACAAATGAAGATACTGACAAAAAATCAGAGTCAGACGAAGATGCTGATGGAGAATCAGAGTCAAATAAAGAAAACGATGCGGAATCAGTCGAAGATGTAGATAAAGAAGAAAAAAAAGCGTCCGATGACCTTGATGCCACATCCGAGACAAAGGCAGAGGAATATACAGTTACTCTTGCAAAGGCAGCAGAGACAAAAAAACGCGCTTCAAGGGATCCAAAGGCTGCTGACAACTCAGCAGTAAACAGAAGTAACGTTCATGACGGAGCAATTCTTCAGGCCTTTTGCTGGAGTTTTAATACCATAGCAGATAACATGGCTGCAATAGCTGATGCAGGATATACAGCAGTTCAGACATCTCCAATAAATGAGTGTCTTGATACCAACCCGGGCAAGAACCTTCATGGTCCCGACGGAATGTGGTATTACCACTATCAGCCCACAGACTGGGTAATCGGTAACTATCAGCTTGGAACAAGGGATGAGTTCAAGCATATGTGTGATGTGGCTGATGAGTACGGAATCGCAGTTATTGTGGATATCCTTCCAAACCACACAACCACCTCTTTAAACAACGTTTCAGAGGATCTCTATGAGGCGGCAGGCGGAAGAGACAGCCTCTATCACACCACAGGAATGACAGGCGGAGGTTACACTGACAGACTTGAGCTTACTTACTACCAGATGGGTGGACTTCCTGACGTTGATACAGAGAATATCAGTTTCCAGGAGTATTTCTTTGAGTTCCTCAAGGACTGCGTATACCTTGGTGCAGACGGTTTCAGAATAGATACAGCAAAGCACATCGCTCTTCCTGACGATCCTGTACCTTCTTCCTACACAGATACTGACAGAAATACTTTTTATCCAAATATGAGGGAGGCTCTCAATGACTATGCGGGCGAAGTTGGCACAAAGTCCTATGATGAGCTCTTTGTATACGGCGAAGTTCTTCAGGGAACAGGAGACAGACTTGCTGCATATCAGGAGTACATCGGAGGAACAACAGCCAGCAACTACGGCGCAAGCCTTCGTTCAGCACTTGCAGCAGGTGACCTTTCCGCTAGCAAGATCACTGACTATCAGATCTATGATGAGACAGTAAACGGCAGAACCTACTCTGCTGATACAGAGAGACTTATTACCTGGGTAGAGTCCCATGACAATTATATGAATGACAGCGAGAGCTGCTGGAGATCCATTAATGACGAGCAGGTAATCCTTGGCTGGGCATTTATTGGTGCAAGAAAAGACGGAACACCTTTGTTCTTTAGCAGACCTGACGGAAGCTCCGCTGATGCTCCTTACGGAAATAACCAGATCGGTGCAGCCGGAAGCGATATTTATAAAGCACCTGCAGTTAAGGCAGTAAATCTTTTCCGCAGACAGATGCTTGATGCTGACGAGTACATTTCAAATCCCGGCGGCAACATCCAGACCGTAATGGTTGAAAGAAAAGGTGATGACGTTCAGGGCGCAGTTATCATCAACAGTGGTCTTTCAAGAACAACCATAAATGCAGAGACACAGCTTTCCGACGGAACTTATAAGAACATGGTTGATGGAAGTGAAGATATCTTCCTGGTAAAAGACGGAATTCTTTTCGGCAGCGTTGCAGCAAGATCTGTTGCAGTTCTTTCCGACAGACAGGAAGGCACAGGAACAGTAGTATCCTTCTATAACTCAGAGAACTGGGATAACGTAGTTGCAAGAGTGGATGGAGCAGATGAGACTCTTGAATCCACAAATGACAAGGACGGCTGGTTCTGGGTAACAGTTCTTGATGATGAGTTTAAGGTAACCTTTGAAAATGCAGATGGCAGCAAGGTTTCTCCAAGCTACAGCGTATCCTCACAGACAGGAACCTTCGCTACACTTCCTTCAGATAAATTGTATTACTCCAAGAAGGAAGCAGAGGAAGCAATCGGAATCTACACATATCCCGTTTACTTCTTTGGCAGCGAGGGTTGGCAGAGCGTTAACGTATACGGCTGGCTTTCAGATGGAACCCAGCTCTTTGGCGGATGGCCCGGAACAGCAGCCGTTAGTGAAGGCGAGGGCTGGTACCGTGCTGATGTTAAAGTGGGAAAAGACACAGATTCTTTTAACCTTATTTTCAACAATGGCGGCGACAAGCAGACTGTAAATATTGAGGGCATCACACCTGAGAGCAAGGATATTTATCTTGCAGCTGATGCTGAAAAGTCCAGCGGTCAGCTTATAGTAGACAGATATACAAGTAAAGAAGCAGCTGAACAGGCTCTTGGAGTTTCAGGAAGCTTCACAACAGCATATTTCTATAACACTCAGGGCTGGGATACAGTATATGCATACTCCTGGGGAGCAGCAGCCCTTGGCTCATGGCCGGGAACAGAGATGACCCTTGAGGAAGACGGCTGGTACAAGATCGTTCTTTCTGCAGGCCCGGGCGAAGAGCTCAACATCATCTTTAACAACGGAAACGGCAAGCAGACCAGTGATATGAAGATCACTGACATGAAGTACAGGTTCTTCCTGCATAATGGTATCTCATTTCAGAAATACGGCACAAAGAAGGATGCCCTTGCTGCAATCGCTACAGGGGATGACATCAGCTACACAACAGTTTATTTCTACAACGAGAATGCAGAGGATGAGGCGTGGCAGAACGTAGCCCTCTACATCTACGGCGGCGAGAACGGTGAGTACAATAACCTTATTGGCGGCTGGCCCGGAAAGAACATGGACAGAGAAGAGGGAACAAACTGGTACAGCACTACAGTTCCTTCAAAGGCCATTGAGACCCACACACTTACTTACATCTTTAACAACAACGGCGGTGGTGCTCAGCTGGCTGACAACAAGAACATAACAAGGGAAAAGAGCTACTTCACATCAAGCAGTACTGACAGCTTTGCAAGCAAGGAAGAGGTTCTTGAGCACCTCGGAATCGTGGTTGATGAACCCGGAACCGACGAACCGGGCAACGATGATCCACAGAATCCTGAAGAGCCGGGAACTGATGAACCCGGCATTGAGCCCGGAACAGACGAGCCCGGCACAGATACACCTGCTGAGCCTGAAAATCCTGAGGAGCCTACACCTGAGGAACCCGATGAACCTCAGCAGCCCGAGGAGCCACAGGAGCCTGAACCTCAGCAGCCACAGCAGCCTCAGATTCCTGCTTTTGATCCTACACCTATCATTAAGGTGATCGCACCGGTTGTAAAGGTTGTGACAAGGGTTGTGGTAGCAGTTGTAAGCATTTTAAGAAGACTATTCTGGTAATTTCATAAGACCATAAATCCAAAATTGGATAGTGGAACAAAGGGGACGGTTCTTTGAAACAAGGGGACGGTTCTTTTGGAACAAGGGGACGGTTCTCTCGTCCCAAAGCTTTGGGACGAGAGAACCGTCCCCGATGTTCCAAAAGAACCGTCCCCTTTTGTTACCTAAATTTTATTGCAATTTAATAATTTTTACGGACTAAATATCGTATGATTAATGTTGGGATAATATATTCGGCTTCTATGCATTCTTGAATATAAAGCCCGGAAATTTCAAAGCTTTTTACTGACAAGGAGAATAATTCATGAATATGACAGCCCTGACAAAGGAAAATGCACAGGAATTTAAAGCGTTTCTTACCCCGGATATAGCCGACCTGATGGGAAGGAAGTTTATCAGCGGTTTTGTAATTTCAGATGATGAAAATAACAGCCCTCTGGCAGGAATTGTCTGGGAATATACGGATGGGGAGGATGAGCTTAAGACAAGAAGCAGGATCCTTTTCATAAAGGCGAAGGACGAGGAAGTAGCAGGGATCCTACTGGATGAGTATACGGATATTGCCATTCAGACAAGCTGTAGTGATACCGTCTTTGAACTGCCGGCTTCTATGGGAAGTGTGGAAAAGAAAGCCCTTGAAACCGCCGGTTTTACCCTGGAGGAAAAAGAGAGCAATGAGATCGCTGTGGCCCTTGCCGATGTGGGCATGAATCTTATAAAGGGAAAAGATAAGATTGATGAGAGGGTAATGCCCCTTTCCGAGGTCGACAACAGAGAGCTTTACAGCGCTCTTGCAGGTCTTGATATGAATGGTATAAGAGGTACCTGTGAGGATCTGCCTTATCTTTCAAGGGATTTCTTTGAAAATGAAATCTCCTGCTGTCTGGAGGAGGACGGTGAGCTGAGTGCTCTGGCTCTTTTCCATAAAAAGCCATCAGGAAAGCTGGAACTGATTCTTTGTGAGACCCTGGAGGATTCCTCCATGAGTCCCACAGATATCCTTAAGCAGGCAATAATGCTGGCAGAGGATAAATATGAGCCGGCTACAAAAATCCTTATGGACCGCAGGTATGAACAGCTTGGAGAGCTGGCAAAGAGTCTTTTCCCTAAGGAGAAGGGGGCAAAGGCCCTTGAAGGTTACAGAAAGGAAGCTGAACTTACTTTGGACGTGATTGAAGATGAAGAGGAGGAATATCCGGAGTTCGAGGAGCTTTCGGAATATGAACTGCTCTGAGAACAAAGGAATTGCTTATCCGATAACCATTGTCGATCTTCGTAGAGGAGAAATCTATGCCTTTAGAACATCTAAACAGAAAACAACAAGTACAGAATATAGAAATAACCCAGCAGTTATATGATAACCAGCAGAATGAGGCCTGGAGCGTAGTCAACGGCTTTGAAGGAACTGCCTCCATAAAGACCAAGCAGGGGGCAAAAAAGGCCAAGTACGATACCATGAATATCGCACAGCTGCGGGATCAGCTGCTGCAGGACAAGGAGAGTAAGTCTGATAACTTTGTGCAGATGTCAAAGCAGGTAGACAGGCTGCTTACCCTTGCCGGCACCGGTGGCCTGGATGTTAAAGCCCAGACCCAGACAATGCTGCCATTTTTTGAGACCTTTTATCAGGCAAAAGAGGCGGTAAACAGCTATATTTTCAACCATTCCGGGCACATTTACCGTGAAAAGGGAGAGCGAAGACTCCAGATAGCTCTTCGCATCAAAGAGATTCTTAATCAGATGGAGACTACTATCGATCAGAAAATTAAGGATCTGAACGATAAGGAAGCCCGTAATCTGCTATATAAAAGCCAGAATCTTACGGATGCGCAGATAAAAGACAGTGAAGAGCTGCTTAAAGCCGAAAACATGGCTGCGGATATCAACAAGATCATAGAGACCGGTGATCTGAAGGTTGATGTTCCCGCACAGGAGATACAGAAGTCCACAGATACCTGGGTCGCAAAGGATTACAGCCAATACTTAAAGGAGATAGTTCAGGGCAAATCGCTGAATACAAAGGACGATAAAAATGATTTTCTGGCCTTTATGGAGAATCAGAACAATCGTCTTGTGGCCAACAGAATAGCGATTCCCATGATCATTGACAGAAGAAAAGACATTACCCTTGGTATGCCATGGCTTCGGGATGAACTTGAAACTTTCATAAAGTCCAAGGTTACGGAGAAGGACCTTTTTTCAAAGCCCGAGGATTTCGTAAAAAAGGCAGATCAGATCTGCGATAGTTTCAAGACTGATAATACCGGGCGTATAGACAGCTACAAGGAAAAGAGAGAAAAACTATGTCAAAAGCTGAATATTCCGGAGGATGCCGAAAATCTCTATAAATATGCGGCTGCGGAGGTCCTTATCACAAGTGAGGACAACAATGCCTTTGAGATAAACCTGAATGAACGGGTACAGGAGGCACAAAAAACTGACAAGCTTATAGATGAGAGGCTTAAAAAGAGGTTTTCTGCAGCTACCAGGAACAAAATAAAAGAAAAGCTGATCACACATCTTGGAGCCATGAGAGCTTTTGAAAGTTCAGAGCAGGTAATGGCTCAGGTGGATATCTTTTTAGAGATGCTGCCCTATGCAGCCCCGGAGGAATTCAGGGTAGAGAGACAGCTGAGCCGGTTGATGGACAGCCTCCTGATAGAGGAAGCCTACAGGGATGCCTTTTTAAACAAAATCACCAATAATTCACCTTCACTTTTTGCAACCAAGGACAATGATTTCTGGAAGAAAAAGAATAAAAAGACTGTGGAGGATATCAGGGCCAATCTCAAAGAAGGCCGAAAACTCATGGAAGAGAAAAAGCTGTTTCTTAGCATGGAACAGTGGCAGAACCTTGATGAGGCGATGGTAGAATCCTGCGCCATGAAGAAAAACGATTTTGTGAAGAATCTTAAAACAATAATCGCAAGACCTTTGGGGCAGCAAAGGGCCCTGTCCTTAAGGGAGTACAGGGAAAGAAGAGATTATTCCGATTCACAGAACCTGCCGGTGCAGCAGAGAAAGGTCAGGGAAGAAAAAGAAAAGCTCCGTAAAATAGGAAATACGCTGGATAAAAAGTTCCTGGTACATTTAGCAGGGGATGGAAATAACATTTATCTTCCATACCGTGCTCTTAACGCTGCATATAAGAATACAAAAGCCGAAATGAAGGCTCAGGAGAAGCAGGAGAAGGAAAGGTTCGAAGAAAGGAAAGCTGACCTTGCGGATGTTCTCAGTACAAACAATATTCCCCTGACTGAGCTTGACAGATACGCCGAGAAATTTAAGTGGTTCATGTCAGGCCTGTTTGATATCACTGATGACATGAGCGAAAGTATGCGTCTTTTGGCCGAGAGAAGGAATCTGGAGAGATTCGGAGTAAGATCATGGGATGATGCCAAAGCAAAGCTCATCGCAATGGGAAATGAACTTGCAGATATAGATAATGCCCAGGAAGTCAAAGAGGCCAAGGAAACCTATGATGCCGGGGTAGCGGTTCTTGAGAGTTACGGGAATGAAAAGTATAAGGAATTTGTTCCTTTTATTACAAATATTCCTGAGGTTTATTCGGAATTATTAAAGGGACCGGAGTCCTTTAAAACCTTTCTTTTAACTATGGATGTTAAGCTGGCTGACTTTATGGCGGGCCTTAAAAAGGCGGGAAAAAAGGGTGATAATAAGGGCTATTTCATTTCGGATGTGGCAAGAAAACAGTATGCTCACATGAATATAAGGAATATCTATGAGGGTTCCTTAAAGGGAAATGCTGACTTTTTTGCACAGCAATTATCCCAGTTCCAGGACAAACTCTTTAGGGTGGCACCCGAGGGAGGCATGAGCGTAATTGATGCCATTGACCATGCAACCAAAAAAGTAGATGAAATGCTCAAAAAGGATAAGATCAAAGGGGACGAGGGCAGACTGATAAAGGAAAGAGTGCTGGAGCGCTTGTATGCCCTGGCAGGCGAAGAGGTTGGCTTTTCAATGGTCACGGATAAAAAGACCCTTGAAGCAATGCTCCCCGGCGACTATATAAGATTTAAAACTATTCATGATGTAAGAGAAAAAGATAAGGATGTAAAGAACAAGATAACAAATCAGTTTAAAGGTAAAAAGGTAAAGGATTCTTCAGAGGAGAAAGAAGCCAAGGAAAAGATCAAGACTCAGAAGGAAACGGGCGTAACGGACAGGTTAAAGTTCCTTAAACAAAACGATTATGTCCTGGAGGAAATCCGTCAGGGGAAGACTCTGGTTAGAGTTGCTCAAAACGGAGAAAAAGCCATCACCCTGGACAAATTCCGAATTAAGCTTGTGCGGGAAAAGATAGACCAGTGTTGCGATGAGTTTGATCTTCCCAATGTCCTTAAGGATGCCCTGGCGGAGAAGGCAGCAGAAGGAGGCTTTTTCCCTGAACTGGACGGATTATATAAGGAAAAAGGCCGCTTATTTAAACATGCTACGGCCATGAGAAGGATGTATGATCTTTTGCGGCGCGACAGAGTGGGTGATCCCGCAATGTCTGAAGAAGAAGCGCTTATGTTCATAGTAAGGACCTATGGCGATGCGGAGCAGGTTAAGGAATTGTTTGATGACCCGAAGGAGCTTAGCGTTGAAGATATAAGGAATTCAGCGGGCTATTCTGCTTTCAGGGCGACCTACAAAAAGCTTAAGACCTTTGAGGAAAATGAAGCAAATGATCCATCTCTTGATCAGGAGATCCAGAAGATCAGCACAAATCTTCGAACCATGCTTATGACAAGCAGTGGTGTAAGAGATGAGAATGGAAAGACCTTAACAAAAGAAAAGACAAATGCATACGATGTGGCAAAGCGCATGGAGAAGATCATCGATGACAGTAACCGGTACGTGGATTACTGGAACAAGGTCATGGATGTAATCCGGCCGGGATATATGGAGATCCTAAAAAACAGCTCTGATCCGGCAATGAAGAAGGAGTTCAGCCTTCCGGAACATTATTTTGACAGGAAAATGCTGGCTCTTCGGCAGTATTTTATGTCTGATGTCATAAAAGAGCTTGAAGCGGATCATCCTTTCGATGAGAATCTGTGGAGAACCAAGCTGCAGGTATTTGAAAATAAGGAATACAGGCGGTTTCTGGACTCAGAGTCTTCTCAGGTTTCCAGTGAGGAATTTATAAACGCAGAGCAGACCTCCCTTGAAAGGCAAAAGACAGACGAAAGCGCCATCGCTAATCTTATTGATAAAAATCTTTACTTATTTAAAGGAAAATACAATAAGTACAATGAACTGGATCTGGAGCAGAAGCAGCTCTTTGCAGTGGCACTTATGTATCTTGATAAGAGTGCCATAGGAGCTGATACGGAAGGCACCATGACCCTTATTAAGGCTGACAAGACCAAGACTAAACAGACGAGTAAGATCGCTGAAGAGATCAATAACTATGTGGAGGGAAAAGAATATCACTTCGATATTGATTACAGAGAGGCCGTAAATAAGCTGATAGATTACGGCGTTACCGGCTATGGAACTACAGAATACACTTTGAATGATGAAGCTTATGATAAGGCCATGAGGTTTGTTAAAAAGATCTCAGCAAGAAAGCAGGCCTTTGGTCGGATTGGCCTTGAGAGACTTTCGGACAGCTATGAATCTGTCCAGGTGGCTTATTCAAAGTTTGGTAAACCCGTGCTTCCTACAGTGGATGCCCTTCGCGGACAGAGCCTTACTGCCCTTGATGTCAAGGACCGACTTCTTCATTTTGCAAAGGCTGACGAAAAATGGTCAAGCAATATGGTGGCAAGGGGACTTGTGAAAACAGGGAGCAATCTCTATACATTACCGGTGTCTATGGCTCAAGGTGTCATCGAATTTAACAAGTTCAGATCACTGAACAGTACCATGAAAAAGTATATCGATCGCCTTCAAAATATGAATGAGGGTGACATGAGGATGCTTGTGCATATTCTTCAGAACCGCACTCTCCTTGATTTAAGTTTCGTCAAGAAGGAAGGCGGAGCAAAGCTTCATGTGGACCAGGAGCAGAGAAATGCCATTTTGGAAGCATTTTCCGGAGATGCAGATGTGACTGCAGAAGTGCTGAAGGATACCGATAACAGTGAAGCCTGCTTTAAGGCAATTACCACTGCCCTCAGTTTCCAGATAAGGGATGATATCAACCTGAATGGAGGAGAATTAACTAAGAAAAGCTTTGAGAAGAGCTCTCTTGAGCGTATGACAATGGTGGACTGGAGTCTTTTTGATAGGGCACTGGAGTTCCTTGATGAGATCAAGGAAAGACGTACTACCATAAAGGCCCTTAAGAATTCAGCCAATTTGATCAAATACAGCGGCAATGAACAGGCAGCCAAGGCACACAAGGAATTGCAGGATAGTTTTGCCAATAAGAATGACTTCAAGCAGATCAACTTTGAGGAGAATATAAAAAATCAGGCAAAACATGATAATGAGGACAATGACAGAGAGGATATCAACAATGCTCTTGCGGGCTATTATGCACTGACAGAGCAGCAGAAAGTTCTTTTCTTCAAGGCTCTGTGCAACAGGGATATTCTGGATATTTCCAAGAAGGACTACTGCAAGAGCTTTATGGGAATCAAAGACAGAAACTATGTAAATCAGATCGGAAGAGACAAGCTGATCGATCAGTATATCGATGCCAACAGAGAAGACAATATGGGTCTTAAACTGGAGGATGGCGAGTATTACAAAGCTATGGAGATGCTCTTCACGACACAGATTTCCGACAGGGTTAAGCTCTCTAAGGAAAAAGACATTTCAAAGATCTTTTCCTATGAGCGCAATTTTGTCATGAGAAGAAGTACGGCAATCGACTGGAAGCTCTTTAAGAGAGCCTTAAGCTTCGTAAACAGAGCAACGGAAGAGCTGGAAATGACTGAAGGAAATGCTCTTTTGTATCGGGGAGCCGGAGATCTTGAGAAAAACGGCCGCCTGAACATGAATTACGGCTTCCTTAGAAGGAATTTCCATCGCACGGGAAATCAATGGACCAGAAGACTTTTCATGTCCGGTGGAACCGTAGCCAAGTATCAGATTGATAGAAAAGACAAACTGGGAAAAACCCTGGGCAAAATTTCCAACATAATCGAAGGTGCCGGTGACGGTGCTTTTCAAAAGGTTGGTTTTTACAAGGAAAGCAGATTACAAAAGGGGCTTAAGAGTTTTGGCGGTGCGCTTGGAGATTTTGCAGAGGGCGGTAAGCAGCTCGAAAAGAATCTTAACCAGGAAAATGTTGTTTCCTATGAAAAGGTAATGGGAAGAATACATTCCATCGTCGATGAGGATAACTCCGCGGATGAGGTTGTAACTAAACTGGGCAATTTCTTTTATGAAGAGATGATTGAAAAAACAGATCCGAATAATCAGCAGCTTTTGCCACAGTCAGAGAACCTGGTGGAAAAAGAGATAAAGGATACTAAAGCTGACGGAAAGAAGGGTGATATCAGGGATACCGTTGCGACTGTAAAGAAAGCTAAAAAGGTAGTAAATAAGGTAACCGGAATTGCAAAGAAAATTAGCCCGGAAGGCCTTAAAAATCTCGTGGAAATGATGGATTATGCCATTGAAAAAACTGCCTTCAAATTATTCAATGAAAAGGTCGCAGGAATCAAAGTAGAAAAGAGTACCGAAGATAAGATGAAGTATCTTCAGGATCTCAAAAATGCAGCAGAAGAGTATGTATCAAAGATTTACTATGACACCTTGGACGATATGATCGGAGAGGGAAACATCGAGAAGATTGAAGAGATTTCCGAAAAGTATTTTGACTTTAAGAAGCGGGCTCTGAATCATGTTGATTCTGCCCTGAAGACCATTGTCTATGTTAAGACCGCATCACAACGTGTTATGAACATAGCAACCTGCGCTTCTAATATCAATGCTCTCTCCAAGGTAAAGGAGGAGAGTGCTGCCTATAATGAAGCGGATAAAAAGAAACTGGACAAGGCAAAGGACCGTGGAAGACTTGATGATGCCCAGAAAGTAAAGGCTAAGAAGGCAGCTGATAAGAACCTGGGGCTTGCCGATACCGCAACTAACATAGCAGAAAACATGCAGAAAATTGGCATTGCCGACAACGTGATCAAGACCGTTACAGATACCGCAAGATTTGTTGGTGTGGGCATGGCGGGAGTCGGCTCTGAACTTGTGATAACCGCTGTTCAGGCCGGTCTGGAATTTGTTACTTTTGCTGCCAGAGTTCTTACGGACAAGAATGCTCTGAGGGACTATTATGTTCATACTGATGCCGGCAAACAGGAAGTTGAAAAGATAAAGAGTGGTTATCAGGCTTCGGGAAATACTGCACTCTATGATAAGTTCAATAAAGTGTCCGATCCCAAGACTGCCGATAGCAGTATTGTGAATATGATCTCGGCAGCCAAGGGCTATGAGGATACTTCGGAGCTTGTGGAAAATACAGGTATGAGCATGGCCCAGTCCATCATTTTCAGCGCCAGTGAGTATAACCCTATGGCAGAATCAAAGCTTATGGCTGTCACGGTTATGAGTGTTCTGGGTCTTGAAAATCTGATCGGAGATACATCCATGGGTGCCGTAGAGCAGCTGTTTAACGCATTTGCAATGAAGAGATAAGCTTTCGAAAAGGGAGAAAAACATGAAGATAATTAAAAAGAAAGAAGCAGACGTGTTGACCGTATCCATCGAAGGAGCTCTTGATATTAAGTCCGCTCCGGATCTGGCAAAAGAGCTGGAGGGAGAACTTGATGATGTAAATGAGGTTATTTTCGACATGGAAAAGAACAGTTTTACTTCTTCCGCGGGACTTCGTGTGCTTCTTAAGGCTTTCCAGGTCCTGGATAAAAAACATGGGAAAATGGTTTTAAAAAATGTCAATGATGTCTTCTATGACGTTTTGCAGCTTAGTGGTTTTACTTCATTTTTAGAGGTCGAAAAATCTGAGGGCTGATGAATGAAAAAAAAGTTGAGGGATCTTTTGCCAAAGGGACTTGAAGGAAAACTCATCAGATTCGTTGTTATTTTTGTCTTAATTTTGGGAGTTGTCTTTCAGATAATATCTCATTTTCGTGTTGAGCTGGTCAGGGAAGCGGTTATTCGTGAAGAAGAAAAACAGATTGATCTGGTTCAGAAAGAGTATGAAAGATCAATGGTACAGCTTACTCAGGAGTCTCTTTTGCGGCTGATCACATGGGCAGCTGATAAAACCGATGATGAATTCTGGATCCTTGATCATGATCTGCGTGCCCTGAAGACACAGGTAGAAGATATTTTCAGAAATCCGGAAAACTATGAGAGGATTAGGGTTTATGAACCAAAAAAGGAGAATCGCGGTAAATATGCACTGCAGATTCTTTTTCCTGATGGGAGAGAAAATGCTGATCCAAAGACTATCGAGATGATGGAGAGACTGGCTAATCTTGCACCTATTATGGAAGAGATCATCGTAGGCAATGATGGCTATACCTATGATGTTTCCATTTCAACTCCTGATGGAGTGATGATCATTATGGATGCGCTCTCAGCCATGAAGTTTGATGAGAACGGAGAGGTTGTGCACTATGATGCCACAACCCGCCCCTGGTATAAGGGTGCTGTGGAAAAGGGAGATGTTTATTTTTCACCTGCCATAAAAAGTGGATTATATAACTTCAGGGAAGTATGCTTCAGTATTCCTGTATATATTGACAAAGAGCTGGTGGCTGTTATCAACGGATCCACATATATTGAGGAGATATCCAAGACACTTAATGAAAGAAATATTGGTGAGAAAGGTTTTTCCATATTGCTAAGCAGTGACGGACAGCTGGTGTCCTCCCCGAAAACTGCCGGGGAACTGAAAATGAGGGATAACCTCGACGAAGATATAAGGGAAACGGTCAATCCTCTTCTCATGATAACTTTTGATAAAGCCCTTTTAGGTAAGATTGGCGTAGGTCTTTGTGCTGTGGACGAAGAATTATACTATGTGGCCTATGCTCCTGTGCCAACTGTCGGGTGGACACAACTTTCATTTGTATCGACGAAGGAACTGTTGGCACCTACTAAACAGCTTCTTCAGGATATGGATAAGTCTACGGAAAACATGATAAATGACCTTTCCTACGACCTTCGAAAAGCTGCACAGATAACGATTTTAATTCTTCTCGTATTTCTGATACTTGCCATTATGGTGGTAAGCTACTTTGCCAAAAAAAGAGTTGCACCTATACAGCATATGTCAGAGTCGGTCAAGGGATTTGTCGGAGAAGATATGGTCTTCGAAATGGAGGATATCTACAGGACCGGAGATGAGATAGAGGAACTGGCAATCTCTTTTCATGCTATGTCCCTTAAAATGAAGGATTATCTTAATGAAATTGTAACCTATACCTCTGATAAGGAGAGGATGGAGACAGAGCTTAAGGCTGCAGCCCAGATCCAGGCCAAGATGCTTCCACAGGTAGAGCCGGATTACTGTAACCGTCCTGAATATGAGCTCTATGCAAAGATGATCCCTGCAAAGGATGTGGGGGGCGATATGTATGATTTCTATTACATGGACGAGGATCATCTGGTGCTTATGATCGGAGACGTGTCCGGTAAGGGAATCACCGGGGCCCTGTTTATGGCTCTCGGAAAACAGGTACTAAAATCTCAGATGCTTCTTCACGGCGGTGATGTGGTGGCAGCTCTTAATGAGGCAAATGTGAGACTGTGCGAAGAAAGCGATGACTGCATGTTTATCACCATCTGGCTTGGAGTTATTACTCTCTCTACCGGAGTCCTTAATTTTGTCAACGGCGGACATATGTATGCTGCTGTAAAAAGAGGCGACAAGGACTTTGGCATTGAAGAGGATATTCACGGCGTTTTAGTGGGAGCTCTGGATTTTGCCAAATATGAGCTTAATACCGTCACTCTTAATAAGGGAGATATACTGTATCTTTACACGGATGGTGTGACTGAAGCCCAGAATGATAAGGACGAACTCTTCGGTGAAGACAGGATGATCAAGGCACTAAATGAGAATGACAACGCATCACCTGAGGAACTGGATAACTGTGTCAGGAAACGTGTGGCAGAGTTTGAAGGGGAAATGGAACAGTATGATGACATGACAACCATGTGCTTTAAGTATTGCGGCTTGGACTGATTTTTAGTATGCAATGAGAATGGAAGAAAAGGAGAGGATATGGACTTAATTTATCTTGACCGGGAAAACATTGAAAACTATACGGACTATCTTACCGGAGACATTGCAGAAAACATAGGAAGGACCTATTATCACGGCTTAGTGGTGGTAAAGGATGAGGAGCCTTGCGCCGGAATCGTATGGGTGACGAAAAATACCACTAATGAAGATGACAATGTGGGCCACATAGTGTTTTTGCGGATTGATGATAAAGAGGCCGAGGATATTCTTTTTGACAATTACAAGCTGCAGATTGCTGAAGATGAAGTGAAAAAGTCCACCTTTTCTATTCCCGCCATGACTTCGGAAGGGGAAAAGAAGGCTCTGCTAAGCAGGGGATTTACTGTGGAACTTATGGAAGGGGATGTCATCAGAACAAGGATTTCTGATGTGACTGCTATAAAAAAATTCAAACACGATGACAGTATATCGTCGATCAGTGCTTTGGATAACAGGGAATTTGCCGCAGCTGTAAGGCGTTTTTTCCAGATGGGTATGAAGGGCATATGTGAAGATCTGGTATATCTTCCAAAGACTTATTTTGAAAATGAGGTGTCCTGCTATGTGGAATCGGAAGGGCAGGTAAACGGCATGCTGCTTCTTCATAAGAATTTTTCCGGAGCACTGGTTGTCATTTTGATGGGCTATATTGGGAATTCTTTTGCGAAATATCTCCCGCATTTGATGGGATATGCAGCATACAAAATAGTGGAAGTCTATGGACCGGATACAGAAGTACTTATAGACAGGCACAATTATTCCACACTTGCGCTGGCTGAAAAGCTTTTCCCAAGCGGGTTCGGTATTCCGATGTATCAGGGTGAAAGATCTGAAGAGTGATGGGACGGATCACTTTTGGAAGTGACACGGAAGAATTGTTTGGTGATGCGGAAATATGGATTTAAAAAGTTACTGCCGGATTTTGAAATGGTTCGTATAAACAAGTGAAAGCAAATATTTGAGAATGATAATGAAATATTAGAATAGAAAGGGGATTTGCATTATGGCAGAGGAAAAGAAAGAATTATCAGAAGAAATATTAAATGAGGTTAATGGTGGTACTGGTAGTGCAAATGCCAATTCAGCGAATTCTGTAGTACAGCTGACATGCCCTTATTGCGGAAATAACGGGAATCACATTAGGTATTCCGGATCAAGAGTTCGCTGTCTGAATTGCGGTGCTGTATATGTTGCATAAGTTTTTGTGGAACAAGGGGACGGTTCTCTGGAACGAGGGGACGGTTCTTTCGTCCCAAAGCTTTGGGACGAAAGAACCGTCCCCTTATTTATTTTATTTTATTCTTTGGATGCTTCTTTTAAAGCAGCTACAACCTCGGCTTCAGTGCTAAGACTCATAACCTTTGAAGTAAGAGTATCTGCTTCAGCCTTGCTCCACTTGGATATAATGCATCTGGCTGTGAGAACCAGCACAGGATTTACAGAAAATTCTGTGAGTCCAAAGGAGATAAGAAGCGGGATCATCAAAGGATCCGCGGCAGCTTCTCCGCACATTCCAACAGGGATTTCGGCGCTTCTTCCGCACTCTATGATGTGCTTTATGGAGCGGAGAACCGATGGCTGGAAAGTGGAGTAGAGGTAGGCTACGTCTGCATTTCCTCTGTCTACACTCATGGTGTACTGGGTAAGATCATTGGTGCCGATGGAGAAGAAGTCAGCCTCTTTTGCCAAAAGATCTGCAATAAGTGAGGCAGCAGGTGTCTCGATCATGCATCCGACCTCAATATTTTTGTCATAGTCGATTCCTTTTTCATCAAAATCTTTCTTGATGCCGGCAACAAGTTCTTTTACCTTGCGCATCTCATCAACGCAGGTAACAAGAGGAACCATGATCTTTACCTTTCCGAAGGCACTGGCACGGACTATTGCCCTAAGCTGTACCAGATAGCTTTCCTCGTTTCCAAGGCAGTATCTGACGGCTCTGTATCCCAGGAAAGGGTTTTCTTCCTTCTTCATGTTGAGATAAGGAATGTCCTTGTCACCGCCAATATCAAGGGTTCTGATGATGATAGGCTTTCCTCCCATGGTAACGGCCGCTTCCTTGTAAGCTGCAAACTGCTCCTCCTCAGTTGGAAGATGAGTGTTGTCCATGAAAAGAAATTCTGAACGGAAAAGACCTACGCCTTCACCGTCACATTCAATGGCCTTTTTGGCATCCTTAGGGGTTCCGATGTTGCAGAAAAGTTCAACGCTGTCGCCATCAGCTGTTACAGTAGGCTTTCCTAAAAAGCCCTTAAGCTCAGCCTGTTTGCGGATGAAGTCCTCACGCTTGATGATGTACTTGGACAAAACATCTCCCTCAGGGTTGATGTAAACTATGCCTTCTGTACCATCAACTATGGCTGTATCCTTGTCTTTTACCAGAGTAGTAACATCAGGAACGGAAAGGACTGCAGGGATTTCCAAAGCTCTTGCCAGAATGGCGGAGTGGGAAGTCTTGCCTCCCACTTCGGTTATGATACCTGCTACATTTTCCTTGTTGATCTGGGAGGTCATGGAAGGAGTTAAGTCCTTTGCCACAAGGATTGTTCCCTTTTCAACTTTGCTGATATCAATGTCCTTTATTCCTAAAAGAAGCTTTAGCAGGCTGACCTTGATGTCGCTGATATCCGAAGCTCTCTGGCGCATCATGTCATCATCCATCTTGGAAAACATGCCGATGAACATGTCACATACTGCTTCAACAGCAGATTCTGCGCATTGTCCTGCATCGATCATCTTGCCCATTTCTCCTGACATAGTGGGGTCGGAGATCATTACAAGATGGCCTTCAAGGATTTCAGCTTCTTTGGGACCAAGGCGCTTTTTTATATCATCTGCCATGGCCATGGTCTCGGATTTGAAGGTCTCCACCGCATCGTTAAAGCGCTCTTTCTCTGCTGCGGTATCTTCAACCTTTTTCTTCTCGTAGGAAAGATCGTGTTCTACGAGAACACATACACTGCCTATGCCAATTCCGCGGGATGCGGCAATTCCTTTTTTCATTCTAAACCTCCATTAAGGTCGCAAATCAATCTCCAAGACCGCTCTCGATAAGTTCGATGGCTTTCTTTAATGCGTCTGCTTCGTCGGGACCATCACACTGAACTTCAATCTCAGCACCGCACTTGATGCAGGCACTCATGAGCATCATAACGCTCTTTGCGTCATAGGCTGTGTCATTGAATAAAATCTTTACATCGCTGGTAAAAGGTGTCATGGTCTGGCTGAAAAGACTTGCCGGACGCATGTGCATTCCCTGTTCATTTGTAACTGTGATCTTCTGCGATACCATAGTATTTTTTCCTTTCTTGAATCATATTCTCATGGAATGCGCAGTGTTTTGCGCACTCCATGAGAGTTATATAGTTTTTAGTCATCTACCTTTTTCTTCAGAATTCCAAGCATCAGACATCCGCAAGCAGATCCTGCAAGCAGTGCTACAAGATACATGAACACGTTTCCGACAACAGGGAATACGAAGATTCCGCCGTGAGGAGCCATAAGTGTGCACTTAAATACCATTGAAAGAGCGCCGGCAACTCCGGATCCTACCATAAGTGAAGGGATTACGCGAAGAGGATCTGCAGCTGCGAAAGGAATAGCTCCTTCTGTGATGAAGCAAAGACCCATAATGAAGTTTACAGGGCCTGACTTTCTTTCAGCAGGTGTGAACTTATCTTTAAAGAAGATAGTTGCAAGGGCAATAGCGATTGGAGGAACCATACCGCCAACCATGATAGCAGCCATGATCATGTATCCGGCTTCGTTCTGGTTTGCGAGGTTTGCAAGACCAAAGGCGTATGCTGCCTTGTTAAGAGGACCACCCATATCTGTAGCCATCATAGCGCCAAGAAGGATACCGAGGATAACCATTGATCCTGTGCCCATTCCGTTGAGGATTCCTGTGATCCATGCGTTAATGGCACCAACAATAGGGTTGATAGCGCACATTACAAGACCGATAACCAGGATTCCGCAGAGAGGATAGATGAGAACCGGCTTGATTCCCTCAAGGGCCTGTGGAAGCTTTTCACAGATCTTTTCAAGGTAAAGAACTACATAACCAGCTGCAAAACCTGCAACGAGAGCGCCAAGGAAAGCTGATGGAACATCACCGCCGGGAGCAGCGAAGGTAGCACCGGTGCTGGCAAGAGCGCCGCCAACAAAACCAACTGCAAGACCCGGGCGGTCAGCTATACTCTGGGCAATAAATCCTGCGAGGATAGGAAGCATGAAGCCAAAGGCTGTGCCGCCGATGGACTTAAACCATGCAGCTACAGGAGTGTTTGAACCAAAGTTACTTGGATCGATTGAGTAATCATCCAAAAGGAATGCGATGGCGATCAGGATACCACCGCCGATAACGAATGGAAGCATGTGGGAAACACCGTTCATAAGGTGCTTATAAAGCTTTCTTCCAACTGACTCATTGGAGGAGTCATCAGCCTTTGCAACCTGACCTGTGTGATGGTACTTTGTAACTTCGCCCTTTACAGCCTTGTTTATAAGGCCTTCAGGATTGTGGATGGCTTCCTTGGTGGATGTGATGATAACATCCTTGCCATCAAATCTTCCCATATCAATATTTTTGTCGCAGGCGATGATGATAACATCTGCATCAGCAATCTCGGAAGCTGTGAGAGGATCCTTAGCTCCTGCAGAGCCGTCTTTTTCAACCTTAATGTTAAGGCCCATGTCTTTTGCCTTAAGCTCAAGGGCTTCAGCAGCCATGAAGGTATGTGCGATACCTGTAGGGCAGGCTGTAACGCTAAGGAGCTTCTTTGGAGCGGCCTTAGGCTCTTCCTTAGGAGCAGCAGCGGCTTTCTTTGCAGCCTCTTCCTTATCTTTTTCAGCTTCCTTCTCATCGATGATTGAAAGGAATTCCTCAGGAGTGTGAGCATCAATAAGCTTTGCGGCAAACTTTGAATCCATAAGCAGAGTCATAAGCTTGGACAATACTTCAAGATGTGTGTCAGCTGCTGTGTCGGGAGCAGCGATCATGAAGAACAGCTTACTTGGCGCGCCATCTAAAGATTTGTAATCAATTCCCGCAGGGATAGTAATGGCTGTTACACCGGCAGTAGATACAGCTGATGACTTGCCGTGAGGAACAGCGATTCCCATTCCGATGGCGGTAGAGCCCTTTTCCTCTCTGGCAAGGATTGCCTTTTTGAAAGCGGAAACGTTATTTAAGTTTCCAACCTTCTCGTGAAGCTCAATGAGAGCATCAATTGCAGCGTTCTGATCTGCTGCGTCGACATTTAAGTTAATGCCGTCCTTCTTCAGTAAATCTGTGATTTTCATTAGTCCCTCCTTATGCGCTCTGCGCAAATCGTTTTTGAATGTCTCCCCAAGAAATTACTTAAAGCGTTTTGTATATACTTAAGATTGCATCCCCGGTTGCCAGATCGTCAGAAAAAGCAGTGGCACTTCCGGCTGCGGTTCCCATCTTGAGAGCCTCTTCATAGCTGTGATTTTTCTGGTAACCTGCGATAAAGCCTGCTACCATTGAATCCCCGGCTCCTACTGAGTTTCTGACTTTTCCCTTTGGAACACCTATCCTGAACTTCTCACCGGTCTCAGCAATCAGCATGGCGCCGTCACCGGCCATGGAGATAAGGACGTTTCTGGCTCCCATTTCCTGAAGCTTCTTTGCGTGTTCCTCCAGTTCTTCGTCGGTCTTAAGTACCTTTCCGAACATTTCACCAAGTTCGTGGTTGTTCGGTTTTATTAAAAATGGATGATATTTAAGGACGTTCTTCAAAAGGTCCTTGGTCGCATCCACAACGACATCGATTTTTCTGTCCTGAACCTGCTCGATGATCTTTTCGTATACATCACTGGGCAGTGAGTTTGGAATACTTCCTGCCAGTATGAGAGTATCACCGTCCGTAAGCTGATCCAGTTTTTTAAAGAGTTCATTTCTTGCCTCATCAGGAATCTTTGGCCCCTGGGCGTTTAACTCTGTTTCTTCTTTTCCCTTGATCTTTACGTTTATTCTGGAGATTCCCTCCGGAAGCTTCACGAAATCCGCTTTGATGCCTCTTTTGTTCACGCTTTCCTCAATGGCAGCTCCGGTAAAGCCTGCCACAAAGCCAAGGGCGGTATTATCAAGCCCAAGGTTCTTTAAGATGGTAGAGACATTGATGCCTTTTCCGCCAAAGTAGCACTCCTCAGAATCTGAGCGATTTGTCATACCGGGTAAAAGATCTCCCGACATGCGCACTACATAATCAATGGCCGGGTTGAACGTAACGGTATAAATCATGTTTGTCCTCCGTAAAATTGGTGAGAATTGCCTACTACGGATCTGATCCGGTGGCAGCTTCCCGTCACAACAGTTCATGTGTTTATAACTTTTACAATTGTTTTGCCTGAGTAGTTTTTGCTGACTTCCCGGTCTGTGATGATGCAACAGCTGGCAATGTCTGCAAAGGTTACGGAACTTACCTGACCGAATTTGCTGTGGTCGGCAAGAACATAGGAGATATAGGCATGCTTTACTGCCTCAGCCTTTACCAGGGCTTCGTCGACGTCGGGAGTGGTAAAACCGGCGTTTAAAGAAATTCCGTTGGTACCCATAAAGGCCTTGGTGAAATGATACTTGCTGATGCCTTCTATACAGTCGGGGCCGATAATAGCCTCCGTTGACTGCTTGCATCTGCCTCCGATTATCATGGTAGAAAGACCCTTTTCCAGAAGCCTTTTTGCATGGACGATTCCGTTGGTGATGTATTTAGCCTTGGTGTTATCGATGTATTTGATCATCTCCAGGGTAGTGGTGCCGGAATCGATATAGACGAAATCCTCATCATTGATAAGGGAAGCAGCATATTTACTTATGGCCTCCTTTTCATCCACATGAAGAGTTGCCTTTGCGCTTACGCTTGGCTCAAAGGTGTTCACATCAGAACTGGCAATGGAGGTCGCTCCGCCAAATACCTTAAGGATCTTCTTTTCATCGTGAAGGACATTCAGATCCCTTCTGATGGTGGCTGCGGAAGCATCAAATTCCTGCATCAGCTCCTGAACCGTCACTGCATTTTTTTCATTTATATAGGAAACAATCAGATTACGTCGTTCTTCTGTTAACATAGAACCCCCGATGATCATTTGTGATTGTATAACAAAAAGATGTTGTATTTACCCAAAATATTGAAAGTTTTCAGGTTAATACATCTTGATGATAACACTACTGACAATCATATACAATCATAAATAATCACAAATAATCACTAAAGATTTTATAAAATAATCACAAATCAAAAACAATCAATCAAAAATAATCAAAACTCCCAGGGGGAGTGAGCAGCAGCCTGTATGTCCAATAAGGTAAAAATAATCTTAAAAAAGAATAAAGCTTTACATATAAACGTTTACAAACCTTTACAAAAAATGTGCTCATAAATTAAAATAGTAGTAGGGTTTTCACACATTTCACAATGGAGGTGCTGATCTTGGAAGAATTATTCTTAACTAATGAACAGGTTGATATACTCGGTGAAATCGCGAATATTAGCATGGGAAATTCTGCGACCACACTAAGCATGATGGTTAACAGAAAAGTAGATATCACTACTCCTAATGTCAAAGTTATAAAGAGAAGTGAAGCCCTGGATGACTATGAGAAGACCTGTATTTTCGTACAGATCCATTATGTAAAGGGACTTGAGGGCAATAACGTCCTGGTTCTTAAAGAGCATGACGTGAAGGTTATGACAGACCTGATGATGGGCGGAGACGGCACAAATACTGCCGGTGAAATCTCTGAGCTTCATCTTTCAGCTGCCTCGGAAGCAATGAATCAGATGATGGGAACCAGCGCCACATCACTGTCCTCCATGCTTGGTGTTGCAACAGATATCAGCACGCCCAAAGTCAATCAGATCGACGTTGAGAGCATCAAAGTTTTTGAAAAAATGTTTGATACAACCTACGATAAATTTGTTAAAATAGCTTTTAGAATGACCATCGGGGACCTTATAGATTCCATTATGGTCCAGCTGTATCCCGTTCAGTTCGCAAGGGATATGTGCGACAAATTTATGGATAAAGGGAAGTAAAAAACAGAAATGAATAAAGCGGAAACACTAGAAATCAAGAAACAGTTTACACCGGACAGGTGCACCATTGATCACATATGCGGATGCTATGTTGATCATGAGAAGAACAAGAGACTTACCTTCAGAAAAGCCTTCGGACAGCTCCCGGAAGAGGAGATGTTCAAGTATCTCGATATTTTTCAACATACCCTTGCAGGTACCTTCGGCAAGAACCTTATTAGTCTTGAGTTCCCTCTTGACCAGGAACAGCCAGGGGGTACTCAGGACTTTCTTTTGACCTTAAGAAATTCCAAACTTGAAGATGATGAGCTGGTGGATGAGTTCTATGACAAGATCATCGCCAACTATATTAATGGTGAGAATTACTATATTATAGTGGTTCATGCTGTATATGATATTCCGGGTATTACCAGAGATGGAATCGAGATGGAGGATGCTTCGGAAAAGATATATGACTATATTCTTTGCAGTATCTGTCCTGTAAAGCTTTCCAAGGCAGGACTTGGCTACAACGAATCCAAGAATGCCATTGAGGACAGATACAGGGATTGGATTGTAGAGGGACCTACCAAAGGATTTCTTTTCCCTGCGTTTATAGAAAGGGATACAGATATCCACAACATGCTCTATTTCACCAAAAAGCCCGACGACCTTCAGCCTGAGTTTGTGGAGGCTATGTTTGGCGGCACTGCGCCTATTTCAGCGCCTGAGCAGAAGGATATTTTTGATGCGGTGGTTCAGAACACCATCGGAGATGATGCTGATTATGACATCATGAAGAATGTTCATGATAACTTAAATCAGATGATCGAGGATCACGAGGACGATCCTGAACCCTTAGAGCTTTCCAAAAATGATGTTAAGCAGCTCCTTCAGGACAGCGGTGTTTCCGAAGAGAGACTCAACTATTTTGAAGAAAATTACACAAAGTGTGCAGGAAATGAGGATTATCCACTTCTTGCCAGCAATATAGCAAATACCAAAAAATTCGACATTGAGACTCCCGATGTGGTTATAAAGGTAAAGCCTGACCGCACGGATCTTGTGGAATCCCGCATTGTGGATGGCAGGCAGTGCCTTGTTATCGCTGTGGATGACCACATTGAAGTCAACGGAATCAATGTCAGAACCTTTATGAATAAGTAAGTAACAGAATCTCGCACTACGCTGCGAGATTCGTAAGAAAGTGATTCAGGTGTGAGGGGCAATCTTTGCGAAGCAAACTTGAATATTGCCCCGAATCATGAGTCGACGTAGGAGACGAATGATAGAGTTAGCTATTGTGGAAGACGAAGATTCATATGCAGCACAGCTGGTGGAGTTTGTAAAAAGATATCAGTCTGAAAGTGGCAACTACTTTAAGATTACCAGATTTACTGATGGTGACGAAATCACCAACAACTATAAGGGGCAGTTTGACATCATCCTCATGGACATAGAGATGAAGCTCATGGATGGTATGACTGCAGCCGAGGAGATCAGGAGACTGGATCAGGAAGTGGTCATAATGTTCATTACCAACATGACCAATTACGCCATAAGAGGCTATCAGGTGGATGCTCTGGATTATGTGCTTAAGCCCGTAAGCTATTTTGCATTTTCCCAAAAGCTTGGACGGGCTATTGGCAGGATGAAGAAGTCTTCTACCAAGATCATTTCCATAGAGATGTCCTCAGGGGTAAAAAAGCTGGACATAGACAATATATTCTATATAGAAAGTGAAGGGCATAACCTGAATTTTTATACTACCAGAGGGCAGTTCAGTGTTAGAGCCAAGCTCAAGGATTTTGAGGAACAGCTTTCCGGGTACAATTTTTTCAGAAGCAACAAGGGATACCTTGTTAATCTTAAATATGTGGACGGGGTCGAGAACGGGAGCTGCCTGATTGCAGGCAAACAGCTCCTTATCAGTAGATCTCGCAAGAATGATTTTATGTCAGCACTTACTGATTATATGGCAGCTTTTTCATGATTAGGCGGTTAGGATGAATACTGTTTATCAGGACATTCCAAGATTATATACTGCAATAGCAGAATGGCTGGCGTGCCTTACTTACTGCATTGTTTTGAAGAGAAGGGTGAAAAATGAGGATTTTATCCTTACATCTATACTGGCCCTTATCGTTCAGAGTATGTTTCTTGTGCTTACCAAGGGACTTCCCGTAACATTCTGGATTCCCTGTATGCTCATAGCCGTAGGATTCATGTATGCCTTTATGAGATTTACCTGCGATGATACGAGGAATGTCATCGGATACTACTGCGCCAGAGCATTTCTTTTAGCTGAACTGGCAGCCTCGCTGGAATGGCAGTTGGCCTGCTTTTTTGGCAACAGGACAGATTCCATACTGGTACAGGTGGTCATACTGATTGCGGTTTACAGTCTGGTTTTTGTCTGGGCTCATTATATGGAAGTGTCCATTACAAGAGGTGTTTTCCAGCTGGAGATCAACACCCATGAGCTATGGGCTGCAATTGTCATAGCGGTGTTTGTTTTTGCTTTTAGTAATCTGAGCTTTGTCTTTTCCAACACGCCCTTTTCGGCGGGGCTGGCAGCAGATATTTTTTACGTAAGAACCCTGGTGGACATTGCGGGAATCATGATCCTTTATGTGTATCAGAGCCGTATCTGCGAGCTTCTTGCGGAAAAAGAGCTGAGAAATATCCACGTAATGCTGAAGGCTCAGTATGACAAGTACAGGAATTATCAGACTACCTTTGACGTGATCAATATGAAGTATCATGACCTGAAGCACCAGATTGCCGGGCTTCGGGCTGATATGAGTGATGAGGAGAGGAAAAAGTGGATCGACTCTCTTGAGCAGGAACTTGAGTCCTACAGTCCCGAGCTTGAGACCGGCAACAGTGTTCTGGATACGCTGATCGCAGGTAAGATGATGAACTGCAGAGCCAATAATATCAAGATCACCTGTGTTGCGGACGGAGATATCCTGGATTTTATGCATGTGGCGGATATCTGCACAATTTTCGGAAACTCTCTGGATAACGCCATAGAGAGCGTTACCATGATAGATGATCCGGAAAAGAGACTTATCCATCTGACTATCTCTCAGAAAAAGAACTTTGTACTTATTCAGATAAATAATTACTGCGAAAATCATATTACCATGAAGAACGGCTATCCAGTCACAACCAAGGCAGATAAAGCGGATCATGGTTTTGGATTAAAGAGCATTAGATATACCGTCGAAAAGTATCATGGAACATTGACCTTTGACCTTAAGGACAACTGGTTTGAGCTTAAGATTCTCATTCCACAAGGAGGCCTTAAATGAATCTTATTGCAGTTGCGGTTGCGGATTATGTGGGAATTGTCCTCATTATCGCAATGCTTGTGAGCAGCAAGATACGCAGATCTGCTCCAAGAACTGAATTTAAGCTCTTTTCTGTAATTGCTGTTTTGTCAGCAATCGCTTGTATTGTGGATTTCCTTACTTTTTACAGTGATGGAAAGCCCGGATTATTGATGTACATTATAAGCCATCTTGGCAACACCTACTGTTTTATTGCTAATCCTGTTTTTTCTCTTTCCTGGTGTATCTACACTGATCTTAGGCTGTATCACAGCAAGGCAAGGATAAAAAGAATCTACAAATACGCGGCAATCCCCGGCGTGATCCTTGTTATGATTGCCGTTCTTAATCTGTTTATACCTTTGATCTATTATATGGATGAAAGTAATGTTTATCACAGACTTCCCTTAAGCTATATCTTTTATCTGATCGAGTTTTCCTATATGTTGTACAGCGTTATAGTGGTTAAACAGTATGAAACGCGCTATGACAAGGTCAATTTTTTCCCCATTGCTTTGATGATGGGACCTATTGCTCTGGGGTCTTTCCTGCAGGTGGTATTCTACGGTGTTTCCCTTATATGGGTTTCCTGCGCCGTGGGACTTACTTCTATTTACATGGCTTTGCAGAATGAGTTCTCCTATCAGGACACATTGACGGGGCTGTATAACAGAGCTTATCTTGATTATCTTTTGGAAAAATATTCAAAGAATCCTGACAGCCATCTGGGTGGAATAATGGTGGATGTGGATTATTTCAAGGCCATCAATGATACCTATGGGCATCACGTAGGAGACGAAGCGCTTGTGGATGTGGCAAGGGTTATTCTTTTTGGCAAACCGGACATGGCCATCGCTATGCGCTTTGCCGGAGATGAATTTATCATTCTTGTCAGGGATGCTACAGATGAACTGATGAAAAAGATTGTCCAGGATTTGAGAAAAGAGCTTGCTGTTTTTAATGAAAATGAATGTCGACAGTATGAGCTTTCTCTTTCTATAGGATATACTCTTTTTGATTATGATAAGGATGATACCGACAGCTTCTTTAAGAAAATGGATGACAATATGTATGAGGAAAAGAAGCTGAAACACGCTGAACGTTAAATCGTTTACGTAGAAATTCATGACAAAAATCGTACCGTTTGTGACAAGAACGGCACGATTTTTTTTTGCATGGTAGAGTATCAGCAGGGGGGACGGTTCTTTCGTCCCAACGCTTTGGGACGAAAGAACCGTCCCCCTATTCCAAATAAATGCTCCGGCCATGACCAAGTCGGCAGCTTTAAAGAAAAGGGAGGTTTATCTATGTTATCTATTAACATGAGCGACGTTATGAACGTCATCACATCAATCAAGTCTTATTTGATTGCTATTGGTGTCATTCTTGCGGTTGGTATTCTTATCATGATCGCAGTTATGAAACTCAAGAAATCAACTAAGAAGCTTGTAAGAGGCACAGCACTTGTTGCTATGCTGACCGGTATTGTTGTATGTGTGAATATGATCTTAACAGGTCCTATGAGCACAATGCTTGACCTTGTAAGCGGAAAGGGAACAATCAGCAAAAAGACATCTGATGAAGCTACCGATCTTGCACAGGACATTGCAAGAGAAGGTATTGTTCTTCTTGAGAACGAGGGAAATACTCTTCCTATCGCATCAGGAAGCAAGCTCAACGTATTCGGATGGGCTTCAACAAATCCTATCCTTGGCGGTGCCGGATCAGGTGCACTTAACGAGGCATATGATACTATCGATATTTTACAGTCTCTTGCATCAGCAGGAATTGAGACTAACTCAGAGCTTACAAAGTTCTACACAGACTACAAGCCTGACAGACCTGTAGTAGGAATGTGGAATCAGGATTGGACACTTCCTGAGCCTAATGTATCTCTTTATACAGATTCACTTATTTCAAATGCAAAGTCATTCTCCGACACAGCAATGATCGTAATCAGCCGTTCAGGTGGTGAGGGTGCCGATCTTCCAACAGATATGCCTTCAGTTGTAGATGGC